>Ga0326727_10002186_pt1 | contig 68435 bp, 38 predicted proteins | sample MB2enrmetagenome_FD_207643 | JGI IMG/M metagenome (GOLD analysis project Ga0326727, IMG submission 207643) | Lab enriched peat soil microbial communities from McLean, Ithaca, NY, United States - MB29MY | ecosystem: Environmental > Terrestrial > Soil > Wetlands > Peat | place: USA: New York...
CGAGTTCATCCAGCTTCTTGAGCACGCGGGCGACGCTTTGGTCCACGCTCTTGAGCATCGCGGCATAGACGGCGTTGCTCTGGCCGTTGGCGCCCGGGATCTGGCTGAACTCTTCGACGTCCTCCTCCTTGCCCATCAGGGGGGCGTGGACGGCGTAGTGGGCGAGCTGGAGGTAAAACGGCTGGTCGCGGTTGGCAGTAATGAACTTGAGCGCCTCGTCGGTAAGGCGGTCGGTCAGATACTCACCCTTAGCCCCGCCCTGCTCAGCCAGGCCGGGCACGCGATGGGCGTTGCGTTTTTCGCCGTAAGGCCAGAAATAGGAGGCGGGCTGTCCGGTGTCGCCGCCCGCGATGTTGATATCGAAGCCCTGGTGCTGCGGATAGAATTCAGGGCCGCCGAGGTGCCACTTCCCGATATGCGCCGTGACATAGCCGAGCCGTTTGAGCGCCTCGGCCACCGTGGTTTCCTCCAGGGGCAGGTGCTGTCGCCAGGCGGGCAGACGAAAGCGGCTGTTCCTGGGAGCGGCCTCGCCGGGAATCCAATCCGTCAGGTGCAGGCGCGCGGGGTACTTACCGGTCATGATGGCCGCGCGCGATGGCGAGCACACGGCACAGGCGGCATAAGCCTGCGTGAACCGCATCCCGGCGGCGGCCAGCGTATCCAGGCTCGGCGTCCGGTAATACTTGCTGCCGAAGCAGCCGCCGTCCGCCCAGCCCATGTCGTCAATCAGGATGAAGACGATGTTCGGCTTGGCCGCCGGACGAACCTCAGCCCCGGAAGTGGCGAAGATCCATCCCAGCAGTACCGGCCCAACGCAGCGGAGCGCCGCCGCGAACACGGCCTTCCTGATTAATGTTCGCTTCTGCTTGCGCGTGTTTAGGCGTGGCTGGCGTTCGCTAAGCGCCTCTGCCCCTGCACTTCCGACGCCAACGGGCGCTGAGTGGGACTGGCTTGGCTTCGGGGCGAACATACGTTTTGTTGGCGAATCATAATCAGCGCCTCCAAGCCCCGCAAGTGGACAGGAAACGAGGCTGCTTGATCCAGAACCTGAGAACCTCCATCGGAAAGAGCGACTTATAGCTTCTCCAGCAGGCTGTTCATTGCGTCCTCTTGCTGCTCGATGGATTCCACAAGCTTAAACTGCGTGCGGCAGCGGTCGAGGTTGTGGCCTTCGCGGTGGACTTTGAAATACACATCGCCCTCGAGGAAGTCTGTCAGGAACCGGATGCCGATCTCAAAGGTAATCAGCTTACCCGCAACGACGAGGTGCTGCCGCTCGGCCTTGGTCAGAAACCCGGCCGCGGTTGCGAGATAGCCGCGTGCCAGGGCTTCGAACATCGGGAACTGCATCTGCACCTTGGAGAGGTCGCGCTCGTCCTCCTTGGCCGGGCTGGTCGAGGTGCGGACGATATCGCCGAAATCATAGGGCACCAGGCCCGGCATTACGGTATCAAGGTCAATGACACAGATGCCTTCACCGGTTTTGTCGTCGAGCATGACATTGTTGAGCTTGGTATCATTGTGGGTGACGCGTTCGGGCAGGCCCGCCGCCAGCAGGACCCCGGTCATGGCCTTGTGATTCAGGGCGAATTCGATTTCGGGCTGGGCGAGCCGGGCGCGGTTGGCCGAGTCAGCGGCAATGGCTGCTTCCAGTGTGGCGAAGCGGCTAGGGGTGTGGTGGAACTTAGGGATGGTGTCGTGCAGCCGAGGGGCCGGCAAATCCGACAGCAATTTTTGGAACCGCCCAAAGGCCCTGGCGGCTTGAAAGGCCTGCTGCGGGGATTGCACCGCGTCGTAGGTGCGGGCGTTCTCGATGAAGACATAAGCGCGCCAGTGGTTACCGTCCGGGTCGCGGTGCCACGTGCGCCCGTCCCGCGTCGGGATTAGCGTCAGCCCGCACCGGCTAAAGTCCGGCTGGTCCGCGACCTTGCGGCTGATGTGCGTTGTCACGCGCTGGACGTTTTCCATCAGCGCTACCGGGGTCTTAAAGACGTTATGGTTGATCCGCTGGAGGATGTAGCGGACGGGATTGCCTCCTTGGTTGAATACGGCACAATAGGTGTCGTTAATGTGACCGCTGCCATAGGGAGCGGCACTGATGAACTCACCGTAGATTTGGAACTGGAGCGCTAGCGAGCGCAGATCGTGTTTCGGCTTACTGTTTTCGGGATGCTTGGTCATAATGGTTCTTCCGCTTTCCGGGCGAGGGTCAGTTCGAACTGCGCCCGGTAGCGGTAAAGCAGGTGATTCCGCAGCGGTTCCCAGGCTGCTCGGGTCCCCTGAAGCACAGCGTACCGCAGCGGGAGTAACTCGCGCCAGACCGGTTCCGCTTCAGCGTCCCAGGCAGCGATGGCTGCGGCAAGGGGGCCGGAGGATGGGTCGTCCAGGGCCCGCGCCAGCCGCAAAACGTAGGCAGCCTCGACTGACCCCGCGTAAGGGCGGAAACGCAGAATATGCGAGGCGAGGGCCTCGGCCTGGAACCGGGCCCCGGCAAGGCTCGCCAGGAGCCACCGATAGAACATGAGGTCAACGTTCCCGGTGGTTTCGTTGCGGCCAACGCCGAACTGGGGCATGAAACGGCAGCCATCGAGGAGGCGGCCCTCCGCTTCCTCGACACGCCCCGCGGCGTACTTCTCCAAGGCCTCGGCCAGCTCGGTTTCCTTGCGCAGCAACCAGGGACCCGCGGCGCCTTCGGCGATGCACGGCATCGGCCGCTCCAGTTCATTCCGCGCGTCCTGCCAGCGCCGTTCGAGGAACGCAATTTGCGCACGGGCGAAGCGAGCGATGTCCGAGGCGGCAAGGGCGGCCGAGAGGCCAGCCAACTGGCTGACGGATGACGCATCCGAGACCAAACCCGGGCGTACTCCATGCGGCGTGCTTTGCCATAAATCGCGCGCCGCGGATAGGCGATTCGATTCCAGGAATGCTTGATGCAGCCTGCGTCGCGCGTCCAAGTTTCCGGGCAGGCGCTCAACCGCCTGCTGGAGATGCTGAGTCGCGCCCTCGCGCTGGCCTCGCTCATACATGCGATGACCCAGAAGGAACGAGGCCCAACCACTACATTCGCCGTCTCGCTTCGACAAGGCCGTCAGCAAAGCGGTCGCCTGGGGCTCATCGTTGAGGTCCAGCCTAGCCGCGCCCAGCGCCAGGTCACGCCATTCATCGGCGGGCGTGGCCTCGAGCACTCGAACCCAAGGGGCTCCGCCAACCCAGCCATCCTTCGTGGCCTGCCGGATTTCACCCTCGGCCAGGGTGTCCGGTGACAGCACCACCTTGCGCGATAGCGCGAGCCGAGGGTCTTCTTCAACCAGAACCTCGGCCTGGCTAATGCGCCAGAACTCCGCCTCCGTGTGGCTCACGGAAGCGACGGCTGCCTCCTCGAACTCCGCAAACACGATGGCGGCATCGGCGTGGTTTGGGCAGTGGATGGTGGTAAAGAACTCGACCCAGGTTAGGCAGGAACGCGGGGAAAGCAAATCCGCCTCGAGCTGCGTCGGCAGGCGACCGGATTGGATTTCGCAATAGGACTCGGCGGACGGATCGCCCACCCGGTCCATCCAGACATCGGCGTCGTGGCCAGAGCCAACCGACCAGAGTTTGCGACCGCGACAAAAGCGGCGATCGGCGTGATGCACCATCGCCCAGCCTTCGCCGGGAGGCGCGTAGCCAAAGACATCGCTGCCGTATTCGGGCCAGTAGGCGGAGATGATGCTGCTGTGGTTCTGCCAATACTGCCAGTCGTTGCCATTGAGGCGCGGCCATTGCTCATAGACCATCCCCATGTCGCACCCGTGATGCAGCACCGGGCCGGGATGGTAGAACAAGCGGGTGCCCTGCTGGGCCGGCACCGCGATGTTGGTCCACCAATAGCCGGGCTGGGGACGGTCGGAATGGTTCTGCAGAGTCACCTGCACCGCCACCCCATTGGCAAGCGGCGTCAGGACCACGCTCCACTCAGACTCAAGCAATTCGTCCACGGCACCCCACCGAAGGCCCGCCTGGCCTCCGGCCAATTGGACTCGTTCTGTCCGCACCGGCATCATGCCCTGAACGCAATGCCCGAAGCGGAAGGCGTTGAACTCAATGCCTCCGAGCAGCCATGCGCCCGGCAGCCCGATGGGTGCGAGCTGGAACGCACTCGGCTGCCAGAGGAGCTCGCGGCGCAGTTGCCGGTCGGTAAGCCCGAGAATGCGCCCGCCGAGGTCCGGACAGACGGTGAGGCGCCAACGGTCAGTCTCCACCTCTACCAGCCGGTACTCCTGCCAGGTACGGCCCCCTGCTCCGTGGACCCACTGCGGGTAAGGGAAGGCGGAAACGAAGATATTCCGCCCTAATTGGGACTTGATGGGTTCCGGGGCCCCGACCGTGACCCGCACGTAATCTAGCCCCGCGCTTGCTTTGCGCGGCAGGGCGGCGCGCTCGTCGCGCTCGAATGCCAGCACCGGCATGCGCTCGCGGCGCAGGGCGACACGGACTTCGTTCGGGGCGTCGGCCATAGCTAAGGCTGCAACCAGCGGCTCTGGTAAGGCCTCAGGCTAACGCGGCTCGGGCGACCGCGGCCGTCGAACCATGTCGTGGTCTGAGGCTGATCGGTGTTGTTAGCCACTACCAGCATTCCGGACTTCGGATAAAACGCGCAATCCGTGTTGGGGTTTGCGCAGAACCATTTCTTCAGGTCCACCTCGCGGCGCGCAGTCCAGAAAATGGCCCGATGCAGCAATCGGGCGTTGGTCAGGTCGTACGGCAGCGCCCCAAAGAAGACGGAGCGGCCACGTCCGTAGGGCTTGGCGGCCGCCATGACGTGGAGACCGTTGGCGGCCAGAAGCTGCGTAGCCGCGTCGCACACATATACAAAAGTCTCGTGGGTGCCGAAGTCAGCCGGCCCCTGGAGGTCGTGGGTGATAAAATGCCGCTTCATCAATTCCCCCTTCACCGGAACTGACTGAAGGGTGTGGCCGATCTCCTTGTCAACACCGAGGACGTCGGCTAGTTGGAAGTAGCGTCCCTGGTGCTGAACCGCGGTTGGGCCGCGGCAGCCGATGAAGCCGCCGCCACGATGGACAAACCGGCGCGCTTCGGTAGCGATCGTCGGATTAATCCACCACCGCCCTCCGCTCCAGGCCGTCTCGGCATCGCCGTCGTTGATAATGACATCTACGTCACGGGGAATGCCGGCCTTTTCCACCTCGGCGAAGCTGAGAAACTGCACCTCGACCGGCAGGCCGGCCAGACATTCGAGGAGGTTGGTCCCGGCGACCTGGATGACGTCGGGCCGTTTGACAAGGAACTTCTGCGGCGCGCCGAAGCTGTTGATCCATGTTTTATACCGGCCCCAGGCATTGAGGACTGCGACTTTGATGGGTGCCTTGTAAGATTCGCCGCCACCGGAGTTGGCCTTGAAGCTGCGGAACTCGGCGCAAAGCTCCGCGACGTGCTCGACGAACTTCGGGAACTTGAGCGCGAGACTCAGATAACCGCCATAGCCGAGCCGATCCACCGGTTTGCGCATGAGCGCGCGGCGGATCTTGACCCAGTTGCTGACCGACTCGCTCAGCGGGTCGCCCCCCGGTCGGAACACGTCGGGGAAGAAGTATGGATACAGGCGCAGCTCCTTGACCAGCCCACCGGCTGTATCCGAAATGCGGCGCAGCGCAACGCCGTCCTCGGCCGCGCCGACGTGGATGTCAATGCCCATATCCAGGAAACTTGGCAGGTAGGGCTCGACGCCGACCCAGTGGTCGCCCCAGAAGATGGCAGTGCGCTTGCCGGCCTTGTGCGCGCGGTCCACCAGGGCCTTGCCGAACTTCACGACGAAGCGATGGATGAAGTTCATCCAGTCCAGGTAGCCCCGGGAAGGCACGCGGCACGCGGCGTTGTAGTAACCCTGATCCACGAAATCCTCGGAGCGCAAACGGTAGCGGTGCTCCCGCGCGAAATCCTCCAGGGCCTGCACGCTGATCGTGTCCTGGTAGCCCGTCCAGTCGCGGAACCTGTCCACCGCTTTCTGGTCCGAGTCCACGGCGAAGTGATAGGCGAGCGTGGTGAGGCGAACCACATTGGTGCGGGCATGGGTCTGGAGCCAGCCGTCGTAATAGGCCATCAGGTGTTTCCAGCACTGCTTGTGGTAGGGGTCCACGCTGATGACATGGGGCTTGGTCCAGTTGTTCGTCAGGTGGTTATACATCGAAGTCGTATCCCAGATCTGGAACACGAGGAAGTTCACCGTGTAAACGTGGAACGGCGTCGCGCCTGGGATCGTCACTCTTCCGGACTTCGGGTCGAAACTCCACCGTGCCGCCGGAACGACCTCACCGGTGGTGCGGTTGATGACCTCCCAGTAGCGCCGGGCGCTGTGCTTGGTATCAATGACATACTTGTCACGATAGAAACCACTCATCGGAGCGATCACCACCGTCCCACCCGTCGCCGTGACGGGATCTGACATGAGGAACTTCTGAGGCAACTGATCCATGTGCTTGCGCGGATAGGTCTGCTCCGCGCGCACAAGACAGATAGTGGAATAAACATCCAGGCCCATCTCCAGCATCTCGGGCGAGAGCTGGGTGCCGTCGCTGTCGCGAATGGCATCCGCGCCCCACTTCCGGGCGAGTTCAACGACCATCTTCTCTTCGCCGGCTTCGGCGGGCAGCGTGATGGAGCCGGAAGAGAGGATCTGTGATTTGAGATGCCCTGGTTTCATTCAGGTGGATTCAGCGGCGTGCTGCGTTTGGTCAGGCTTGTGCCTTCTTCCTGGTTTCGAAGTAGTCTTCGATTTCCTCCAGCGTTTTGCCTTTGGTTTCGGGCATGAAGAACGCCGAGGTGACAAAGTAGATGACCGTGCAGCCGGCCCAGATGAAGAACATGGCGCGGAAGCCCTGGGTGCCGACGACGATTGGGAAGAACAGCGCGCTCAGAAACTGGACGCCGTTGTTCAGCACCATGGCGATGCCCATCCCGGTGGAGCGTATGCGGGTGGGCATTAGCTCGGTCAGCGCGAGCCAAACACAAACGCCCGGCCCGAGCGCGAAGAACGCAATGAATGCACACAGGAGCACCGTGACCCATTTGCTGGTTTCCTTCGCAGCGATCGGTCCGTACGTCGCGCGCAGGATCTCCAGCCTCCCGTCGTCCTTAACACGCGTTTCTTCGATCTTCTTGCCGTTCAGGGTCACCCATTTCTTCTCGCTCTGGGGCTCGATCTTGAGGACGCGGTCGCCTGACTCAGATGCGTTGGAGAAAGCGGAGGCGATTCTCGGCTTGGATTCCTTCTCGTACTTGTATGTCACGCCGAGTTGGCTGGGGACGTCGCCCGCGCCGGGCGCCAGGCTGGCTTCGGCCTTCACAGTCAAAGTCCGGCCATCCGCCGAAATCGCTTTGCGCACCCGGTCAACCACATCCACTCGCTTCGACTCAAAGCTATTGAAGAGCAAGCCAGCGGAAGCCAGGCAAAGAATAATGCCGCCGGTACCAACGGTGAGCAGGATTTTGCGGCCGAGCCGGTCCACCAAGAGGGCGCCGATCAGTGTCACCCCGCAGTTGATGCCGGTGATGATCTGAAGGTTGAACGCGGCCCCCTTCTCCGTCAGGCCCGCTCCCTGGAGAATCTTCGCCGCATAGGAAAGGATCGAGTTGATGCCCGTCGCCTGGGTGCAAGCGAGGACGATACAGGCAATGATGAACGGCACCACGTACTTCCGCTGCAGGAGTGAGTCGCTCCCCTCGACGGCAGACGCGCTTCCTTTGCCTGCCGCTTCAGGCTCGCCGCTGCGCTCCTGCATTTCCTTGATCTCGACCTCGGCTTGCTCTGGCGTGCGGGACAGGCGCAGGATACTGGCGGCTTCCTGGAAGCGATGGCGGCGGAAGAGCCAGCGCGGGGATTCCTTGAGGAACAGCCCCGCCAGCGCAAACAGCACTCCAGGAACGCACGCTGTCAGGAACATGTTACGCCAGGCGGAATCATCGGCGGCGAAGATCCTCTCCGCGTCGCCGGCGGCGGCTTTCACCGCGGCCTCATGCACATCGGCGAAGTGGGTGGCGATAAAGGCCGCCAGCACAAAGCCGAGCGTCATCAGGAGCTGGAAGGCCGAGGTGCCACGCCCCCGGACGTGGGCGGGTAGGCATTCCGCCATGTAGAGCGGGACCACGACGCAAATCACCCCGCCGGAGAGCCCCATCAGGATGCGGCCGGACAGGAGCGAGGCGTACCCCGACGAGACGAAGATGAGGAGAATGCTCACCACAAACATGACGCCGGCAGTGACCATCATCTTCTTACGGCCAATGAGATCAGCCAGGGTGCCTGCGAACAGGGAGGCAATTACCCCGCCAAAGATATAGATGGAAACCATGAAGCCTTCCTGGCCGGCAGTCATGGGGATTGTCTTGTCCAGGTAGAGCAGCGCCCCGGCGATGATGCCATAATCCACGCCGGCAAGCAGGCCGCCCAGGCCGGAAACGAGGATCAGGTAGGGCAGGAATGCGCGGCTGCTGCCGCCGCTCATGGCCGCACCCGCGGTTGGAGACGCCTGTCGCTCTGAAGTCAGTGCTGTGCCCATAGTCCTGATGTTCGCTTGTTGTCTAAGGGGCTGTCGCCAGTGCGGCTACTTGATGGCGTCCACGGCCAGGTTGTCAATGACCAGGATGGCGCGCGTGTCCGCGGCGCCTTTGATCCCGGGCTTGGGGCCTTTCCACTTGTCGCCGGCGTTCTTCACGATGCCGATGTAGTAATCGCCAAAGGCGCCGGTGGTGAATTCAGCGGTGAAGTGTTGCGTCTGCATAGGCTCCCCTGGCAGATCACGAGCCAGCACTTCCGCCGCGGGGCCGCCGTCATCGGAACGCATGACCACGCGGTATTGCTCGCTGTTGCGCGTCTTGTAATCGAAGCTCAGGCGGTATTTCGTGCTCGGCTGGAACTTCAGCCGGGCGGGGATGGTGCGGATATTCAGGCCGTTGTCCTCGTCGAAGGTCTTGAGCGAGAATTGGCCCTCGATGGTATCGTCGGTGTAGGGCGCGTGGGCCTCGGAAAGGTGCGTACGCGTGCTGCCCTGGTAACCATAAACGAACGGTCCCCAGCCTTCGTCCACGTTTTCGAAGTCTTCGAAGTAATCGTGCCCGCGCGCGTCGCTTCGCCGGGTCTTGACGATCCGCACGTCGTCGAAGGCCGCCGCCGAATCCGGCGCCCCCGCCTCGGCACGCAACACCAGCTCGGCCTTGTCCAGACCCAGCGGCATGTCAAACAGCACGCGGATGCGCTGGTAATAGGTCAGGTATTTGTCCGCGTTGTCACTGTAGTTCCTTGCGTCTGTCTTCTCCACCTGGATCGTGACGGGCGCGAAGGCGCCCGCTGCCGATTTATCCTCCGCAGGCTCCAGCATCCCCAACTCGGCGCCGGAAGCGAACGGGCTCTCGTTGGCATCGTCGAACATGGCGGAGGTCGCCACGAGCTTGAAGTAGTGCGCCGTGACCGGCTCGTCGAACAGCACCTCGAAGGTCTCCCCGCCCTGGTCGTGCTCCGAAAACGAGCCGGCGACCACGGCTTTGCCCCACTCCGAGCCATCGCGGCTCACATAGAACTCGAAGTTCTCGATGGTGCCGTTGCCTCGATTTGCCCGCGGGGTGTAATAGAAGCCCGAACTGGTGCATTGCTTGCCCATATCCACCACGACCTCATGCGGATAACCGGGCTGGCGGGTCTTGTATTCCGTATGCCAGATGGTGGACTTGTCCCCATCCAGCAGCAACGCGGCCGGCCCTTCTTTGTCTCCCTGCTCTTCGCTGTCTGCGCGGACGACCTTCCACCCCTGGCGATCCATCGGCACAAAGCGGCGAGCGCTATCCGTCACCGGGCGGACCGTGAGGCTGGCCGTCCGCTTCCCTTTCAGCTCGACCCAGACGGAGGCCGAATAAGTTTGGCCGCCTTCCAGGCCGTAAAGCCGCTGCGACACCCCGCCGGCCGCGCCGTTGTTGCCTTTGATGCGCAGATACGCCTGGCCCTTGGAATCGCGCACAAGCGCGATGTGGCTGGTGTCCCCAGACGGCGCACAGGGCTTCCACCAGTTGAAGCTGGTGCTGTCGAAGCCGGGATCTTTGACCGGGCTGCCTTCGCCCCAAACCACTTCCGGTTGCGGAGGCGGCGTCTCTTTGTAGAGCACGTAGGGCGTGCGCGGCCGCGCATCCACCGTTACCTGGCCGCCGCGGACGGGCAGGCTGCACACTCGCACGCGGCCAAGGGGAGTCAGTTCGTAGAGCAGAGCCTCTTTCAGCGCCTGCCAACTCTCAGGAAGTCGCCACGTCGTCGTGCCGCCGGCGTCGTTCCAATGGTAAATCTTTGTCTCGCGGATGGGATCCCACGGCATGAACAGCAGGCAATCCGTCGGGGGGCAATTCGTTCCCGGATAACGGCAGGAGTTCCAGAGCTTGCTGTTGCGGTAGATCTTCATGGTCCCGTCCTCGTTGGCCGCATACACGCCCCCTTCAAAGTCAATCCGCTTATCCGTCCAGCGTCGGATGGGGAAGTGCTGGAGGTACTTCGACGGCAGGTTCACCACAAAGGTCGAGCGCACGACGGCGTTGACGTCGCGTTGCGAATGCCAGCCCAGGAAGCCGTCATTCTGGCTGCCGCGCAGCAGCGGGTCATGCGGCCACACATCGCGCGTGGTGTTCTGGATGAACCGGGCCAGCTTGCTCTTGCGTCCGTCGCCCCAGATCTTCTGCGTCCAATCCTGCGAGGTGTGATTCCAGGTCACATAGCGCTCCATCAGCCAGGGAAACTCGGTGTAGATCGGCAAGCCGAGGCTGTTCATCTTTGTGGCTAGCTTATAGGCTTCCCAGCCCACGCCGAAATAAACGTCCACATAAACCCAGTCCAGCGCCGGCAGGTCGGCGCGCATCTCGTCCAGCCGCTGGTGGAGCTTGCCGGAGACAATGTCATAGTGCTGGTCGGTGTAAAATGACTGGTCCAGCCAGGCCCAGCCGGGTTTGTTGGTGTTCACCAGGTCCAGGGAGTAGTGCTTGGCCTCTGGATAATACTCCGTCGCGTTGATGTGGATGCCAGCGGTGGCGTTGAAGTCCTTCATCCGGTGCATGACAAAACTGAACTCGTCGCGTCCGCCCTGGCGCCGGCCGACGTTGCCGCCGTAGTCGGGATGGGAGCTGTCGTGGCCCTCGGCCTGGTATCCCTTGAATTGGATTTCCTGGCCCAGCCCGTCCGTCTGGAGGTACATCATCTTCACGCTGTCAAGCACGCGCAGGAACGGATGTTGCGCGTAGCTGGCGAAGTTCATCGCGATCTGCGACGTAATGCGTTTCTTGACCAGGTCCGCCCCGAGCGGCAGGGGTTCGAGGGAGCGATACGCGATGGCGCCATCCTGCCAGTCCACCACCCCGTCGCCGTTAAGGTCGCCGGTGATGACCACCTTCGCCAGGGGCAATGGCAGCGTTTCATTCGTCACCACGCGATAGGTCCACACGGGGCACCAGAGGGAGCAGATCCTCTCCGGCCCCACCTGGCGGGTCTGGAGAAACAAACGGTCGTTATCGAGCAGGACGTTATTGTAAATCGAACCGGCAAGCTGCTGGTTATACAGGACTGCGTGTGTGAACGGCAGCGGCTTCGCGTCCGCGCGCCGATCGGCCAGCAGCGCTTGCACGTCGGCCTTACCGACCTGTGAGCCGATGAACGCCGCGCCGGGCTGGGAGGAGCGAACGGAAATGAGATTGTGGTTGGGAATGGCGATCGTCATCACCTTCAGCGGCCCGCTCTCCTTAATATTCGTGACCGCAAATTCGAGCACGTTGTCTGTTACCCTCATACTCGCGGCGATCTCGACCTGGATGGCCGGGAAGCCCAGCACATAAATCACCGAGTCCTTGCCCCTGGCGCTGAAGCGCACCTTGGGCGTGTAATTGGTACCGTTGATGGCGACCTCATGGAGAGCTTCCTCCTGGCCATAGAAAGTGGCCCCATTGGCCTTCCATTGATAGTCCACCGCGCGCGGGAAAGCCGTGTCCACGCGAACCTTTAAGGCGGGGGAACTGATTTCGCGGGTGCCGGCTGTGAGTTGAAAAGCGGCGCACATTCCGATCGCGGCTCCAACCCATCGCGTGGGCAGGCATTGCATGACATTCATAAGTCGCTTGCTTTCAGGAGGGTCTTCGTCGGTCGCCGAGCCGGTGGATGGTGTCGTACATGGCCAAAATGTTGGCCGTAGGGCTGACCGGTTGCAGCCGGTGGCACGGCGAACAGATCCAGCGTGCGTTCTGATAAATGCAGACCGACTCCGCGACCTCGGCCACCACATCCGCCACACTGCCAAAAGGCAGCGTCTGCTGATTATCAATCGAGCCATGGAATACAATCCGCCGGCCAAAGTCACGCACCAAACCCGCGCGCTCCATCCCCGGGCAGCGCCATTGGATGGGATTCAGGACCTCGATGCCCACCTTGTCCAGCAGGTCCGGGAGAAACTTCCGCGCCGCCCCGTCTGTATGATACATGATATGCGCGCCATATTTTCGGCCCAAGTCCGCCATCCGAATCTGGTTGGGGAGCAGGAACCGGTGATACATTTGCAGGCTGATCAGCGGCCCCGTCTGCCCGCCCAGGTCTTCCGCCACCCAGGTCGTGTCAATTTGACGTTTGCCGGCCTCAAACAGGCGCCGGTGATACTCGAAAGAGAAGTCGAAGATGTGGGCCAGAATGGCCTCGGCAATCTTCGGATTCGCCGCCAAGTCCTCGAACGCCTTTTCCAATCCGCGCAGGTACCCATAGAAGAGGAACGGCTCGAACCACCCGCCATGGATCGGATAGAATCCGTCCTCCGCCTCAACGGCGCGCGTGACCGCGCTGTAGTCAAAATCGTCCGGGCTTGGCCAACGGTGGCGATGAACATCACTCACGGTTTCCGCCGCCGCCAGCGGGTGATGGCTGGGCTCCTCGTAATGACCAGTGCCGTAATCCATGCGCTGGTACCGCACGCCCCACAGGTCCGCCTGCGGGTCATCCGGGTGGTGTCTGAGCTTCCACCTTGGTGCGACTTCGATGCGCCCGTCCACGTGCAGTGCCCGCCACAGCTTCCGTTCATCGGCACAGTCGAGCTCCTTGAGCAGCCGGGTCATCACCTCCGGCGTGGCCGTCAAGTCAACTGGAATCCGATCCGTTGGCTTTCCGGCGAGAATGGCCAGCCACCGCTCGCGCGGTGTCATCGCTGCGTTGGTTTCTTCCGTGCTCGTATTCAAGCGACCTGATGCCGGGCGTCTCGGGTGGAGCGGCGCATCGGAGCGATGGCTGTCAGGGAACGGTGACCCGATAGAACCGTTGCTGCCGATTCGTGGACCGCAGATCCTGGAATGCAAACACACCGTTCGTGTCGGCCGGATTCGTGAGGACGGCAGTCCAGGCGACGGTTGAAGCCAAGTCCGACGCGGCCAGCAGGACATAGCCCGGGCCGGGTGCGCCGGTGCCGCTCAGGCTAAAGCTCCCGTCCAATCCCAGCCGGTAATTGGTGATGATAACTGAGCTCGTCACCGGCGGTTTGATCACTGCCATGACGGTGATGGTGCCATTGTTGGTAAGCTTGGAGATGTCCCACAGGAGATTGGTGTTCAAGGAGGGCAAGGTAATGCTGGAAAAGGCGCCCGTGTTACTCGGAGCGCTGAAGAACGAGAAGGTGTCGCCCGCCGCCAACGTGCCGCCGCCCAGGTTGCTGACAGTGAGCGTGCCGCCGCTGGTCAGCTTGCCGCTCGTCACCACCAGTTTGCTGCTGGCAGCAGTGGAGCCTTTGTGAACCGCCATCTGCAAGTTACCGGCCAGCACCGGCGAGCTGCTGACGGTCAAGGTGTTCGTGCCCCCAAAGCTCAGGACACTGCCGGCTGCGGCATTCAGGGAGGCAATGGTTTGGTTAAAGCCGTTGAGCAGAAGGCTGGCGCCAGTGGAAATGGGCACCGCCGCACTGGCGCCAATGCAGTTGACCGCTCCGCAGATGACAGTGCCGGCCTGGAGATTCAAGGCCCCGTTGCCGCCGGTTGCGGTGCCGTGCAGCGTCAGCGAGCCAGCACCACGCTTGTAAAAGCCCAGGTTGCCCACGTTGAGGGGGCCATTGATGGTGAAGTCGCCTGTAGCTTTATTCGCGCCCGCGTTAATCTGGACCGACATGCCGTAGCCTGAGCTCACCATCTGGACGTTCGGGTCAGTCGCCGACCCTGAAGCCGCTGCGGTACACCAAAGGCCAATGCCATTGATGTCAAAGGTGCCGATATTGGCCAGCCCGGAACCGTATTGGCGAATAGTGGTCGGGGCTGTCAGCAGAATGATCTGGCCGCTGGAGTTGTAGGTCTTTCCCCCTTGCAGGTAGAAGCCGTTGGTGGCCGAGGCGCCGTTGCCACTGATGGACAAGCCCGTGTTGGCATAGCCGCCCCCGGTGCTGTAACCAATCTTAAGCGTCGCCCCCTGGGCAACGGTGTAAGGGGTGTCGCCCGACTTGTTCTGGACCTCGAGCGTGCCCGCGCAGACGCTGGCGGTCCCGGCGAAGGTGCCGGCGCCGCTGAGCGTGAGGTACCCCGCGCCGGTCTTGTTGAACCCCTGCCCGCTGGCAACCACCGCGCTGATAATATTGGTGGCACTGTTGACCGCAATGCCAGGCGTCCCGATGCTGACAGCCAGCGTCAGCGGCCCGCCCGAGCCGGTGCCGAGTGTCCAGTTGTGCTTAGTGGCCGGATTCAAGTCGTCGAAGACCAGGGTGCCGACCGTACGAGGACCATCGAGCGTCACGCTGGAATTAGCGCTCAGGCTCAGCGTGCTGAAGTCGGCCGCCGCGTCGGTTCCGTCGGCGATGAAGCTGCCGCTCCAGTTGTTGCCGCCGCGCCAGGAACCGCCGCCCGGATTGATCCAGACTCCGGAGCCAACCGGGGCGCTGATGACGAGGACGGCCGAGGCGCTGGTAACACTGTCGGCGACCACCGTGTAGCTGCCGACATCGTTCGTGGCAACGCTGGTGATCGCATAGGTGGAGTTCGTGGCGTTGGGAATATTGGTCCCGTCAAGCTGCCACTGGTAACCCGCGGGGATGGGGCCGATCACCGATGCTGCGAACGTCGCCGGCAGCCCCCGGACCACTGTATTGTTTTGCGGGGTGATGGAAACGCTGGCCGGGCCGAGGACATTCGTCCCTGTCAGGCTAAGGCTGTCGAAGGTGGCCCGGTGGAGGTTGGGATTCATGGACTGGATGGCATGGATGAAGACGCCGGCGTAAATGGCAGTGCCGAAGTTAGAGAGCAGGTTGCTATTTACCTGTGTCCAGTTCACCCCGTCCATGGAAACTGAGCTGATGAAGGAATTGCCCAGGCGCTGGAGCTTGTACCAACGATTGCCGCCCCCCAGGTCGCCGGACCATGCATTGGCATCCCCGTTGCCCCCGCGCATCGTGTCGTCCTCGAAATAGGTGCCGCCACCGACGGAACTGAACAGGGCGGCAAAGCGCGTGCCGCTGCCGTCGCCCAGCGGTTGGCCGATCGTGGTGTTCGTGGTGCCCCGCAGGATGATGCCGGCCCGCCAACTCGGGTCGGAGGCAACGCCATCCGGCCCAGCCGTGCTCGGCGTGATGTTCGCCAGATGGCCGATTAGCGTGCAATCGCCGATCACCTGCCGGCTCAGGAAGTTCATCCCGTCCCCCAGCATGCTAAACGTGTTGCCCTGAATACTCGCCCCGGCCGGGTAATTATGCATCTCCAGCGGCGACCAGCCCCACGGCGCAAACGACGGATTCGTGGTAGCGAGGCTGACAGGGGCCGAATCAATCGTGTTGGTTCCGTTGTATGCCAGGCGCGCCCGTACCAGGTTGGTGGGCGCGATCCAGACCATCGAATTCAGCGTGTAGGGCGCACTGGCATCCTGACCCAGGTAGTAATCCACACCCTGCGTGGGGCGTGCGTAATAGGAGTAATAGTCCGTGAGGTAGAACCGGACGCTGTTGATGGTGTTGCCGTTGGCTGAAACGCTCGCGCTCAAGCCCGGGTTGGAGTTGGGGACGGCAGCATTGTTGGTGGGCGAGGTCAAGGTGATGGTCGGTTCGCTGTTGCCGGGCACGCGCGAGTAGGCCGAGGCCGGAACATCGGCCTTGGCGATGCCAGGGCCTTCCCAAGCCAGCCCCAGCCCGTCGGTGTAGGCGCTCGTATTGACGGGATTGGCCGCACCCTTGAAGAAATGCAGGCTGAAGCTGTGCTTGCCGGCTGCCAGCGCCAAGCCGCCGCTCAAGTATTGCGAGGAGTCGTGCAGGCCGTCGAAGTTGATGACCGTTGTGCCGTCAATGACGAGCGTGCTGCCATCCCCCGAATGCAGCGTGAAGGCATACATACCGTCGGTGGGCGCGTTGATGTACCCGGTGTAGGTGAAGCCGTAGTTGGTCCGCTGGCGCCGGGGCGTCGGGTCCGGGAAGTTCACGGCCCCCTGACAAACCGGCGTGAGTGAGCTGAAGTTCGGCAGGGCGGTCCAGTCGCCAGAGCTGGATTCGTAGTACTGGTAGGCCAAGCCGCTGACTGCGCCGGGAACGGTGGTCGCCGGGCTGGGAGTGACCGTGCTCGGGGTGATGAGAATGGGCGCGTTGGTGTTGAAGAAGATGTCCGAGATTGTCAGGCGGACGTAGGGCGTGGCGATGCCCGGTATGTTCAGCAGCTTCTGCCGTGCCTCCGGCTCGCGCTCGTAGAAGCTGACCGCAGCGGTGCCGGTGTAGCTCGAGTTGGTGAACACCTCCACGAGGTAGGCGAGCTGAGGAGAGCTGAACAGGGGCATCTGCCATTGCACCAGCAACTGCGCGTTCACGACGCTCGCGCTGGAGCTGCTGACGACAATGGGGTCGAACGTCGGCAGCGCCGGCTGACCGGTCATGGTCAGGGTGCGCGGCACATTGTAAGAGCCGGTATAGGAGGGGCCTACCTGGGAGAGGGTCGCCGTATTGGTGTCCGTGAGGATGACATAGCCGGCCGAGGTATATTGCACCTGGTTGGCGGAATGCCATTGGCCGTTCTTGTGGTAATAACCGCCGGCATGGTCCACGAGGTAGTCGCCGGTATAACCGCTGAAATTCTCCTGCCAGCCGCTCATGCCATTGACGCCGGTCACGGCGAACGGATACAAAAACGTGCCCAGGTGATACCAGTTGCCGCTCACCGGCTCCTTCATCCACATCCCCTGGTAGCCCAGGTGCGGCGTGCCGTCGGCCGGCTGCCAGTAGCGCACCGCGAAGCGGCTCCACAGGTTGCTCGTGAAGAGCGGCCAGAAGCCCTTGATTGCGCAACTGCTGCCCTCACCGATTTGCGCATACCCGACCATATTGGTGCCGGCAAACGTTGGGATCTGCTGCGAGTAGGGCGCGAACCCGCCGCTGGCCGGCCAGCAGACATATTGCACCAGCGTTTGCTGGCCATTGCCCGAGTGCTGCACCATGCCGCCATAGAAATACCCCGACCCGCCATCCGAACTGCTCACATTCTCCTCGTGAATGGCGTCGTAGATGCCGGAGGGCAAATTAGGGGAGCGGTAGGTCTGGACAATGCAGTCCGAACTGCTGGAAACATTGTAGATATGGTACTGCCCTTTAACGAGGAAGGGCACGAGCAACCCCATGCAAAAGCCGGAAATACGCAGTGCATTTCGTAGCAGGCGAGCAATTGTATTCAAGCAGTGACTCTCTTTAGCACAACCGCAACCTGCTTTACATACCACAATAGGGGGAGCACCGGGAGGCAGGGCTGCTCCAAGGTTCGACCTATTCCAGCGAGGACGGTGCCCCCGGCAAAGTCGCTTTCCGCCCGTTGGCCGCAAGCCTGGTTTATCTTGCGAGGTCCGGCGAAAGCTGGAAGCGGCCCCGGGAGTCCAAATATTATCCCCGGTGAGGCTCCTGCAATGGTCCCATGAGTCTCACCGGCTCTTTCGATAGGTCCTGCCTGATGCGACTGAGGCTCCAGCGGCGTCTGCGATTGGGGCGAGGGGGGCGACTACCGGAACCCTGATTCAAGCCGTGCCTCTTTGACAGCGACGCGCAAACGCGCGATCAATGGCCGTTGGCGGTGCCGGGGTTGCACCACAGGCGATTCTTGCTGGGGTATTTGGCCTCTTCGTACCAGGCATTGGACTTGACGAACATCACGCTGCCGCTGATGTTCAGTACGACGCCGCCGATCTTGCCGTGCCGGGTGCCTAATCCACCGTCCACAGATGGGTCGGGATAACTAGCGCCGTCGTTGTAGCCGTAGCCACCACCCGGGTCGCTGGGCTCCCACATCATGAAAGCGTCCTGGCGGAATTGGGCCTGCTTATAGCTCCCGCCGGCCGGCTGTACGGTGCCAAAACCGCAAAGCGCGCCGTTTTGGATGTATGTGGACAACTTGTTGGGGCGGGCCAGAAAATTGGGATTGTTGGTCAGGTCAAGTGGGCAACGAAACACCCCAATGGTCTTCAGGTAGGGCCAGTCCACGCCGCCTTGGCCACCCGGGCCGGTTGGATTGCCCGGGGTACCGGCGTAAGCTAACTGCGGGTTGATGTTGTAAGGAGCAGCGGTCAAGTTGGGCACGGCATCACCTGCACTCGGGTCGTAAAGCCAGCCCCGGACCCAAGGCGGGTTCCAATTTGGATAGGGCATATAGTCCTGACTGTCACCGGCGTAAAGCTGCTCGGCCAAACCGATCTGCTTGCAGTTGTTGACACACTTCAAGCGCTGGGCCTTCTCCTTGGCGGTCGCCAGCGCAGGTAAAAGCAATGCGGCTAGGATAGCGATGATCGCGATGACCACGAGCAGTTCGATGAGGGTAAAGCAAGATCGGGGTGTGGAGCGCGCCCCGGCTGCATTCGATTGCAACGATTTCTGTGCACGAGTCATAAACGAGATTCTCTTTTCTCTAGTCATAAAACGCAAGCTCTATCTCTGACCCAAACAGGGGCCAACGCCACTTGCCCGCCCCGCTGGCGTGGTTCTCCGGAGCCGCCACGCTTCATCAATCCGGGCAACGCGGGCCGCCAATGCCCCACTTCCTCGAACACGGTTCTCTGGCCACGTCTGTAATTCAGGCTCACGGATTAATTATCCATAGGATATACCCAGGTTGTCCGCCCTGCACAATCCCCCATTTGGGTGATACGGGAAGCGCAGCCTGGCCGTACGCCGGGCTGATAATAATGCGTCCGGCGGCGGGCAGGATCTCGCCTCGGGCGTATTGGCCGACCGCAACACGGCGCACCGGTCATCGCGTTTGTCAGCAATGCGCCCCCAAGAGTCGTCTCCCCCAAATGTGGTATTGGAGCAAAGAGATCAGGAGTGCTAGTTTGGAGGGCTGTTAGTCCAAAAACCTGAAGCATGTTTCAACAAGATTTGCGTGCGGCCTGGGCCTTGTGCTGCGAGTGCAGATGGAGGGTATCCTGCGCTCTCAAAGTCATCAAACCCAGGCGAAAACATTCCTGACAAAAGCTACCAACGCTGAAATTAAGCCTTACCCCATGACTCTATGAGAAGAAAACCATTGAACAAGGCGTTCCTCAAACAAACCGCCCTGGCAGTCCCTGCCGCGGCTCTGATGCTGGGCGCCGCGCAGGCGGGCACCACAATCGGCATCAACTACACGATGGATTGGACACCATACAACTATAGTTACGAAACCACCGGCTTCAACGTCACGGCCAAAGCGTTTGGCGTCGAGGTGGCCAACTGGGCGAACATACAAGGCAATTACGGCTCCGCCGTTGCGGACACGACGGTCTTTGACTTGGTGACCGTCGTCAGCACGGCGGCCAACACATGGAGCAGCGGCATCGGCAATCTCAACCCGGACCCGAATGGGCCGGGAGTCGTTGCACCGGGCGATAACGAGGTGACCTGGAGCTACTTGGACGACTCCTCCCCAGGCTGGTCGGTCGCGCTCTCAGGTCTGAATACTACTTTCCCAAACGGGTATGTCGTCCAGACCATCGGGGTACCCTACCTTCCGCCGGCACCAAACGTGAACGTGACGGACTCAGCGACGTTCACGAACGTGCTGACTTACACCGACCTCGGCAACGGCACGGCTATTAGCGTGGAGAGTCCGGTGCTGATGATTGATGCCATTACCATTGCGGGCGCGCCCAGAAACGGTAGTCATCGTTCAACCCTCGCAGGCTTCATTGTCACCGACAAACCGGTCGTGAGCCAAAAGCCTGTCGGCGGCATTTTCAATTCCGGGTCCACCATCTCGCTGAGCGCGGCGGCCATAGGCATAGACCCGATTTCGTATCAGTGGTACACCAACGGGGTACCTGTCCCGGGGGCGACCACGAACGTGTTTTATAAGACCGGTGCGACCAGCGCTGATTCGGCGGCCTATACCCTGGTGGCCAGCAACGCGTACGGCTTCGGCACGAGCGTCGTGGCGCAAGTCAGCGTCCTCCTAGTCCCGACTGTCGTCACGGACCTGCCCGCTGCCGCTACCAATTACCTTTCGTTGAATGAGCAGTTCAGCGTTGTGGCCGGAGGCCAAACGCCGCTCAGTTATCAATGGTTCAAAGGTACCAGCCTCCTTCCCGACGCGACGAACGCGACGTTAAGCCTGACCAATCTCGGGGCCGGCGACGCGGCCAGTTACAAAGTGGTCATCACCAATTCCCTTGGCAGTGTTACGAGCAGCGTGGCGGCACTCACGGTGCTTAGTTCCGAACCGCCCTATGACGGTTTTGATTATCCTGTGGGCAGCCTTACTGGCCAGGGCGGCGGCGTCGGCTGGAACGGCGTTTGGACCCAGGAATCAGGCTACAACGGGGATCATGCGGTGTTTCGGCCTGCCACCCCCTGGCGCGGCGGTCTGAGCGAACTCGTCTCCACCGGAGGCGCGGTCCAGATGGGCGCCGGCGGCGCCGCTGACTTTGATGACATCCGCAATCTACAGACGACCTTGGGCGGTGCCAGTGGCGGCACCCTGTACATGAGCTTCGTCTGCCAGGTTACCAATGCCGGGTGGGGCGGCCTAGAACTGGTGAAGGACGACACCACCGAGCTGTTTCTTGGCTCGTGCTGGTATTTTTCACCTTGGGGCTGGGGTAGCCGTGCCGCACCGGATGCGGCGACCTCCGTGCCGGCCTCGACTCTGGCGCTGCTCATTTACCGCTTCGAATTTACGCCCACCAACACTGCGATCCGGCTTTACGTCAACCCTTCCTCGCTCAGCGCCGAACCGGCGACGCCTGACGCCTCCGGCACGGAGGCCCTCCTCGCCTTTGACCAGATCCGCATTGTCACGCACAACGCCAATCCCAATGGCGTCTTTGACGAATTTCGAATCGGCGGCACTTGGGCGGCGGTGACCCCGCACATCTTGCGCACAGACGCGCCTTTCACGGTGCAGATTGTTCCGGGCGGCCTGATTCAGGACACTAAGCCAGTCGGAACACCGGATTCGGGCTACAACTACGGGTCCACCTGGGTCGCGTCCGTCACCGACACCGCCCCCACACCGGTGACCCGCACCGGCGTCGAGCAATTCTCCGCGGCGGCGGGGAGCCAGATCACGATCCCTACCAACTCGGATTTCAACTCCGCCAGCGGCACCATCTGCTTCTGGATGTTGGCCAACGCACCCATCCCCGGGCCCGGCAGCGAGGGCGCAATTCTTTTCGACCGCCGCACTACAACGGGCGCGGTGATAGTGTTGCATGACGACGGGAGCATCTTCTGGCAAGGCCAGAATGGCTCGCAAAACTCGTTTTCCACCGGATATTTGCCCGATGGCAACTGGCATCACGTCGCGGTGACGTACGGCCAAACTACCAGTGATACCATCTCCGTTTACATTGATGGCGCGTTGTCCGCCAGCACTCCAGTCACCAATGCCTGGTCGTGGCCCCTCACCCAGGAAATCGAAATCGGCGAGTCGCATGACTCTTATTGGCAGCGCTATGACGGAGACATGGACGACTTCCGCATATATAACCGCGTCCTGACCGATACGGAAATAAGCCAGATTTATGCGAGCGGCGCGCTGGTGGACACCTCAGCGCTAAAGGTGCAATACACATTCGACAGCGCGATTTACGGTCAGAGCCTGGTCTGGCCTTACGGCACGCTGATCAGTTCCCCCAGTGTCGCGCCTGGCGCAGTCTGGACACCTGTCCCAGGGGCCCTTTCGCCGATGCCGTTTGAGACAACGCAACCGACCCTGTTCTATCGGCTGGTCGGCACGGAGTAAGAAGGGGGCTCAGGTTGCTCATCTCTTGTCGGAGGCGAGCGGGAAGAAATTCCGGGCCGCCTTTTTTCATGGCAACGTCTCTGACGGGAGCCCCGCTGGCGGGCCTGAGTGGAACCGGGAACGAGGTTTGGCTTGAATGCCGGTTCTCCGGCTAAAGCATTTGGAATCCCTTGCGCGCCTTGATATGGTCAGTCCTAGATGTTTGGTCCTTTAAGGCGTAAGGTGCGGAGCAGCCGAATCCGGCTGTCAGAATGGGCGGTTCCCCGTTATCGCACGGCGGAGAAGCTAACCCGCACATCGCACGCCCCGATGGAAACGCCGAAAGACTGGCAGGTGGGGCGCGCTGTCCTCTGCGCCGTCCGAGCTTCGGCCTTTGGAATTCGGCCTTCCTTCGGCGTTCGGTCTTCGGGATCGGGGTTTTAGCTCATGCTCGGCACGTTGGCCCAACTGCAACGCAATCCGCGTGATGCCGCCCGCTGGCAAAAGGCCCAGCAGAAACTGCTCGGCGGCCAGCACGGCCCGGCCCTGGCGGCCTACCGCGAGCTGGCGACGAGGTATCCCGCCGTGCCGGAATTGTGGTTCGAATTGGGGAACGCCGCTTCCGGAGAATTGGATTTTGCCCAGGCCGACTTTGCCTACCGCCGGGCGCTGGAGCTGGCGCCGCGCAACGCCTCGCTGCTCTGCTCGATCGGCCAGCAATACCAGGGCCTGCGCCAGTTGGACGATGCCCGCAGTTGCTACGAGCGTGCGGTGACCGTTGATCCCGATTCAGTGGACGCCCAGATCAATCTGGCAGTTTGGTTTGAGAAGGAGCGGCGGCTTGACGAGGCCTGGGAGTGCGTCGAGGCGTGCCTGGACGGGCACCCTCGCGACGACCAGGCCCGCTATTTCCGCGCCTTCCTCCTCCACCGCAAAAGGAGGGATGCCGAAGCGGAAACCGCACTGCGCGATTTGATCAAGGACGGCCCGCAGTATCCTTACGTGAAGTACGCGAGCCGCCATCTGCTGGGGGTGGTGCTCGACCAACTGGGCCAATACGCCGAGGCGATGCAGTGGCTGATTGAGGCCAAGGCCCTGGTGCGCACGATTACCGACACGGCGTTGCTCGAGAGGGGCTACGACGAGGGGGACCGGCGGCGGCGGGCGCTCCTGGCCGTGGTGACGCCCGAAATGATCCGGCGCTGGCGGGAGGAACCGCCCGCCTCGGTCGAGCGTTACCAAGTGGCGTTTCTGGGCGGCCACCCCCGCAGCGGCACGACGCTGATCGAACAAATTCTGGACGCACACCCGGAGGTGCTGGCTTTTGATGAACCGGTGGCCTTCAGCCAGGAAATTACCAGCCACATCCGTCTTTCGTCACTGGGAGGCGAAGTGGAGTTGCACGCGCTGGACACCCTGCCAGTGTCTCGACGGGCGGAGATGCGCTGGCGCTACATCAAGAGCCTGCTGCGCGAGATCCAGGGGGAACCGGCCGCGCGCATATTGCTGGATAAGAACCCCTCTCCCACCATGTCACTTAATGTCTGGCTGCGCGTGTTTCCGGAATTGAAGGTCATCATTGCCCTGCGCGACCCGCGAGACGTCGTCATCAGTTGCTTCTTCCTGAACATTATGCTCAATGCCACGAACGTGAACTTCCTGAGCCTGGAACGCACCGCCAAACACTACGCCGACCTCATGGATGTCTGGCTGCGGATGCGCGAGCTGGGCGGCTTCGACTGGATCGAGACCCGCTACGAGGATGTGGTGGCCAACCTGGAGCCCGAAGGCAAGCGGGTCACGGAGTTCCTGGGCCTGTCATGGCACCCGGACCAAGTGCGGTATTACGAGACGGCGCGGCGCAAGGTGCTCTTCGCGCCCACCTACCACGACGTGACGCAGCCGGTCTATAAGCGCGCGGTGGGGCGTTGGGAACGGTACGCGGAAGCGTTGGAGCCGATCCAGTCAACGCTTGCTTCCTACTGCCGCGCCTTCGGTTACGCCGCTTGAGGAATGAGGTGAGGGAGTAGTGGTGTGATGCGGTGATGAGATTTACAACACTCCAATACCCCACCACTCCCCTCCCCCCGTCAATGTCCCAAATACTTGAGCGTCGCCTCGGTCCGGCTGTGGACGTGCAGCTTTTCGTAGATGCTCCGTACGTGGGTGCGGACGGTCTCGAAGCTGATATTCATCAGGTCGCTAATCTCCTTGTAGCCGTGGCCCTTGGCCAGAAGGGACAGAACCTGCTCCTCGCGCGAGGTCAGCGTCTGGACCTCGGGTGCGCGGGGGACGGGATTCGGCATCTGCTTGATCTCGTGAAAAAACTGGACCACGCGGCGGGCGATCTGGCGCGACATGGGTGCTCCGCCGTTGGTGATTTCACGGATGGCTTCCAAGAGCTTGCCTTTGGGCGTCCGCTTGAGAAGGTAACCGCTGGCGCCGGCCATCAGGGATTTGAAAATCTGCTCGCTATCGTCATAGACGGTGAGCATCAGGACGGGAAGGGTCGGCGCGCAGGTCTTGAGGCGGCTCACGCACTCAGTGCCGGGCATGCCCGGCAAGTTGATGTCCATGAGCACCACGTCCGGACGGTTGGCCGGGATGGCTTTTAGCGCCGTCATCGCGTCGGGGTAAGCAGCCTGGCACGAAAAGCCTGGCGAGGCGTTGAGCAGGGCAGCCAGATTAGCGCGCACTCCCGCATCGTCCTCGACCAGCGCAACTTGAATCGCTTTGTTCAACTTGCGTCTATTCATAAGCGATTCCGGCCACTCCGCACCATACCACAAAGATGTTAGATGGCCAAAGCCTGCATCCGGGCCCATTCGGCTCAGCCCCCGGCGCCGGTCAAGGGAAAGCTGAAGCGCAGTTTCGCTCCCTGTCCCGCCTGGCTGATGATCTCGGCTCGGCCGCCGCAGTCCGCGAGGCGGCTCACCATATTCTCCAAGCCGTTGCCACCCGCGGCTCCTGGCTGAGGATTGAAGCCGCGTCCGTTGTCCTCTATTTCCAGGCTCACCCGGGAGTCCATTAGAGCCAGCCGCAGCCAGACTTCCTTCGCGGCCGAGTGTTTCAGCACGTTGTTGAAGGCCTCCTTGACCGCGAGGAAGAGGTTGTGCCGCAGCTCGGCACCCAAGGGAAGGTTGGGCAAGTCGGTCGGCACCTCCTGCCAGCAGCGCACGCCCGTGTCCTCGAAGAACTCGTCTGCGAAGCGGCAAACATACTCGGCGAAGCGGGGGAGGTTGTCGTTCTTGGGGTTGGTGGCCCAAACGATTTCATCCAGTCCCTGCACGGCGGCGCGTGCCTGCGCACCGATGCGTTCGAACAGCCCCCGAGCCGGCGGTTGGGCGCCACCTTCGCTCTGGCCCAGGTCGCTAAGCTGCGAGACCTGGGTCAGGATGCTGCCGATGTCGTCATGCATGTCCTGGGAGATGCGCAGCCGTTCCCGTTCGACAGCGTGCCGCGTTTCCATCACTGCCATCCGGCGTTTGTACCGCCGCCGCTCGACCAACCGCGCCGCCCCGGCCAGCAAGCCGAGCGCGCCCACGGCAACTGGGATGCGGAACCAAGTAGTTTCCCAAAAGTACGGCTCGACGATGATGCCCAACGAGGAGGCTTGCTTGCTCCAAACACCATCGGCGTCGCAGGCGCGCACACTAAAGACGTAGTGGCCCGGCGCCAGACGGTGATAGTACGCCGTACGCCGTTCGCCGACTTCCACCCAATCCCGGTCCAACCCCTTCATCTGGTACTGAAAGCTCAGCTTCTCGGGAGACCCAAAGCTGATCCCGGTATAGTGCAGTTCGAGCTCGCGCCCGCCGGGAGGGATGGTGATCTTGCGCGCCAGCAGCGAGCCACCGGACTCGGACGCGCCACGGTCTTTAAGCTCTCCGACTTGCCCGGCATCGGGTGTGAGCATCTGCCCATTGACCAGCACCTCTTCCAGCAAGACATTGGGCAGTGGAGCTTTGCTTTCCTGCCGATGCGAGTCCAGGAGGACCAATCCTCTTACGGTTGAGAAGCAGATCATCCCCGATTTGGTTTTCAGGCCAGCCGGGCAAAAGCCGCTCGAGCACTCTTCGACCGGCATGCCGTCGTTGACGCCGAAGACACGCGGATGCAGGAAGCCTCTCTTGCCGGACGCCAGTTCATTCAGAGCGGCCTTGCGGACTCGGAGAATGCCGCGGCTGCAGCCCAGCCAGAGATACCCGTCATCATCCTCGACGATTTGGACGATCGTGTCGGCCCCGAGGCCTTGCCGGGACGTAAAGGTGCTGACCCGCTCATTCAGCCAGTGGCATAACCCTGCTCCGGCGGTGCCAATCCAAACCGAGCCCTCGCCGTCTGAATAGAGCGTGCGAACAGCTTGACTGGGCAGGTTCGTAACCGAGAGCATGGTATCGCTCCCCAATCGTAAGCGGTTCAGGCCCCCAGCCATGGAGCCCACCCACAAGCTGCCATTGGCTTCCTGCGCCAGGCCGGTTATGGCCCCGCGGGCGACTCGATGGGGAAATTCCACGAACTTGCCACTTTCACCATGAACGAGCCTGCCATCGGAATTGCCTACCCACAGTCCGCCTTGCCGGTCCTCGCATAAAGCGGTCACGGTGGCGGCGCGCACCCACGTTTCGTTCGTGTAACTGGCGCTCAGTTCACCGTCTCTCCAACATAGCAGTGCCCGCCCTCCCCCACACCAGAGCTGGCCATCCCGGGCCGCAAACACTGACTCCATGTGAGCGTAGAAGCGGGCGATCTCGTTCGGAACAAACCGTTCAAAGCCCTGCGCTCCGCCCCGGTACAGGCCGCCCCCGGTGGTCGCCACCCAGAGCGTCCCATCCGCTGTTTCGGCAACTGAGCGCGTGTAGTCATTGGTCAGTCCCTGCGCGGCGCCATAACTCAACAACTTTCGGCGGCTCAATCGGTTCAAGCCTCCCGTTCGCGTGCCCACCCACAGATTGCCCTCGCGGTCGGGACACAATGATCGGATGTCATCGGCGGAAAGGCCCTGCTCCCTTCTGAGCGCGACGAACCGCCCTGCCTGGAAACCGTAAAGGCCGTCGTCCAGTGAACCAGCCCAGAGAGTGCCATCGGCCTCTTGCGCCAGGCACGTCACATAGGCAAAGGGCAGTCCATTGGTCTCAGTGTACTGACCCCACTCCCCGGCCCGGCGGCACAGCACGATCCCATTCCCCACACTCGCCCAAAGATCGCCCTCCTTATCCTGCAACAGACAATACGCCGTAATCCGTTCATTGCCCGGCGGCCCCGGGTTCTCCGCCAGCCGGCGGTCCCGGAATTCGTATAATCCACGTGAACGCGTGGCGATCCACATGCCGCCGTCCCGGTCGCGGAGCAACGCTCGTACACCGGCCCCATCTAGCCCCGACAACTCCTCGCTCTTCAGAAACCGGCCATCCTGCCACAGGCTCAGGCCGGCGGTAGTTCCAACCCAAAGGCGACCAGTGGGGTCTTCGGCCAGGGCAGTCACGGTGTCACCGGCCGCCAAATTGCGCGGCAACGCCACATCCTCAATCCGGCCCGCGACCCAGCGGTTCAACCCGCCACCGCTGGTGCCGATCCATAGTGTTCCCTGGCGATCCACGTACAGCGTCTGGATCTCGACACTCTGCAAGCCGTCGCGCAGGCCAAAGACGGTGAACCGCACCCCGTCAAATCGCGCCAACCCGTCGCGCGTGCCCAGCCACAAATAGCCGTCCCGCGTCTGCACGATGGCGTTGACTGAATTCTGAGGCAGGCCCGCTCCGGTCCCCCACGAACGGATCACCAATCCCTCACCGAGACCCGGAGCATTGGAGGCAGCGGCGGCCAACCCGGCACAGACTGACGCCAACCCCAACACCACAATCTCCACCACCCGCGCTAATCCGGCCGATAGCGACAACCGGAGCCCATGTCCGGCCTTGAATGCGTTTGCCGCCATAGTCCAATGATCCATTCAACCTAGGTGACATCCCCTCGCCTCCGCAATGAGATTATCAGCCGCCAAGACCGACTCTTCCTTGTCTTACCCCGGTGGGATCCCATCGCTCTCCGCTACCTCGGGTGGATACCTCCGTAGTACCTCCGTAGTACCTCCGTAGTACCTACGTAGCACCTCCGAGTCGTCAACGCAGGTATAACGGAGGCACTACGGAGGTACTACGGAGGTATCCCTGGGGTGGGCTGGGGAGGGTGGCGAGGGAACACGCTCTCCTTTGACCTCGTTGCGTTGTTCAGCGGGGCTCCCCCAAATGGGGGATGGTTTGCGCCTTATGGTTACTGGTACAAAGTGGCGATGTTCAATCACGCTTCACAATTCTCCATGGAGGCAGCAAGGTGAGAGTGCTCGTCACGGGCGGCGCCGGCTTCATCGGCAGTCACATCGTCGAGCACTTTCAGGCGAAGGCGGAAGTGCGCGTCCTCGACAATCTCCGTACCGGCCATCGGAGCAATCTCGCGGGTTTTTGCTGCGAGTTCCTCGGGGGCTCAGTTCTCGACCGCAGCATCGTTCGCCAGGCGGTCGAGGGTGTGGATTATGTGTTCCACCTCGCGGCGATGACCAGCGTGCCCGAGTCCATGCAGAAGCCCTTGGAGTGCAATGAGATTAACACCGCCGGCACGCTGGTCGTACTCGAAGAAGCTGCGAAGGCCAAAGTGAAGAAGCTTATCTTCAGCAGCTCGGCGGCCATCTACGGCGATAGCCCGGTCACACCCAAAGCGGAAACGATGGCGCCGGAGCCCAGGAGCCCCTACGCCGTCACCAAGCTCGATGGTGAATACTATTGCAAGATGTTCTCGGACGAGGGCCGCCTCTCGACCGCCTCCCTCCGCTATTTCAACGTCTTCGGCCCACGCCAGGATCCGAAAAGCCATTATGCCGCCGCGGTGCCGGTTTTTATTCATCGTGCGCTGAGGCATGAGAAGATCACGATCCACGGCGACGGCGAGCAGACGCGGGATTTCATCTACGTGGAGGACATCGCCGCCGCAAACGCCTACTTTGCCACGGAGTCCTCGGCGACCGGCGTCTTCAACGTCGCCTACGGGAAGAAGATCACGATCAACGATCTGGCCACGACGATTTGCAAGCTGACCGGCTCACGTTCGGCGATCGAGCACGGGCCGGAGCGCCCGGGCGATGTGAAGCATTCCCTCGCCGCGGTGGACCGGCTTCGCGCGGCGGGCTTCAGGCCCAGGGGCAACTTGGCCGCCGGCCTGAAGGCGACTGTCGAATTTTTCAGCAAGAGCGGCGCTTAAACGGCCGATACGAAAGAAATGTCAAACACCAGTAAAATGCGTATGCGTCATAGAAAAACCACTCGTATGTCAGCCGCTTTGGCCATGCTCCTTCCGGGGCTGGCTTCGGTGACTGTCCAGGCGGCCACTGTTAGTCTGCAAAACGACCAAGTTGTCGCTGCCTGGAAAACTCAAGGAAAAGCGCTCTGGCCTCTGTCGCTCCAGGACAAACAAACCGGGCAGGAGATTCCATTGCGCGGCGAGCTGTTCCGGCTGGTTCTGACCAATGGCAGTTCCATCCCAGCGTCGGATTTCAAACTCAACGGCCCGGTGCGGACGGAAGCCCTGCCGGCGAACCCTGGCGCGTCGCGCTTTGCTGAGCGGCTGCCGGGCCGCCAACTGCAGGCCGAGTTGGTAAGCGCGGATGGGAATATTCACGTAGCCTGGCGCGCGATTCTGCGGGACGGTTCGCGTTACCTCCGGGAGCAGTTCCGCTTTGCGGCGCGGAAAGAGCAAATTCCCCTTAATGGGATCATGCTGCTGGAGACGCCGCTGGTTAATGCGCGCGCGACCGGCACGGTGGACGGTTCCCCGGTGGTCACCGACACGGCCTTCTTCGGCGTCGAGAATCCCCTCTCGATCAACCGCGGCGAGATGGGTTACGTGCGCTGCTTTCTGCCGCGCGGCACGTCTCTGCTTGCAGGCGAAAGTTACGAGTGTTCGCTGGTGGTCGGTTTCACGCCTAAAGGCCAGATGCGCCGCGGGTTCCTGGCCTACCTGGAACGCGAACGCGCCCATCCTTACCGCCCATTCCTGCACTACAACTCGTGGTACGACATCGGTTATTTCAGCAAGTATGATGAAAAGGCGGCGCTGGATGTGATCAACGCGTTTGGCGAGGAACTGGTGGTGAAGCGAGGCGTCAAGCTGGACTCATTCCTTTTCGACGACGGCTGGGACGACCCGGCGACCTTGTGGCGGTTTCATTCCGGCTTTCCTAACGGCTTCACGACCTTGAGGAAGGCCGCCGCCGAATACGGGGCGGCGCCGGGCATCTGGCTTTCGCCCTGGGGCGGCTACGGCAAACCGCACGACGAACGCATCAAGTTCGGCCGGGAGCAGGAGTTCGAAATCCGCGAAGGCAACTTCAGCATGGCCGGACCAAAGTATTACGAACGCTTCCGCTCCTTGTGCGTGGAGGCCGTAAAGAACTACGGCATCAACCAGTTCAAGTTCGACGGCATCGGCGAGAACACCACCAAGAGCAGCGGTGCGATGCGGGACTTCGACGCCATGCTTAGGCTGATCGCCGAACTGCGGACGCTCAAGCCCGACCTTTACATCAACCAGACTACCGGCACGTGGCCGTCGCCGTTCTGGCTGCTCTATGCCGACTCGATTTGGCGCGGGGGCGAGGACCATTCCTTCCTCCCTGGCAAGGAACCCGAGCGCGAGCGCTGGATTTCCTACAAAGACAACGATGTCTATGAGCACGTCGTCGGCAATAGCGAGTTGTTCCCGCTCAATTCGCTCATGCTCCACGGCATTATCTATGCCCGGCACGCCCACGGTCTGAACTATGACACGAATAATGTTTTCAAGTCCGAGGTGCGGGCGATGTTTGGCAACGGCACCCAACTGCAGGAAATGTACATTACGCCGGGTTTCTTGACTCCGGACAATTGGGATGTGCTCGCCGAAGCGGCCCGGTGGTCGCGCGACAACGCCAACACGCTCCGAGACACCCATTGGATCGGCGGCGCGCCGGCCGAGCATCAAGTTTATGGCTGGGCTTCGTGGTCGCCAAAGAAAGGCATTCTGACGTTACGCAACCCAACCGGCAGGGCTCAGACAATCAAGATTGACGCCACCCAGGTGTTCGAGTTGCCGGAAAACGCTCCGAAACATTACACGCTGGTCAGCCCGTTTAAGGATCAACACCTTGAATTAGAAGCGATGAACGGCGGCGAAGAGGCGACGTTCAAACTGACGCCGTTTGAAGTCCTCATCGTCGAAGCCCTGCCGGGGGCCCGTTAATCAGATCGCGTTGATTCGGGCTGACCGAGGCGCAGTCTAAGTGCAGCACAGCCGCCGTCTCGGCAACGGCGGGCAGTGCCCCGTGGGGATCTTCGCTGGTGTGGTGCCGGGTGGGGCGGACCGGCAAGCGGCCGAGGTCTGCGGCGGCTGCGGGCTGGCCAACTGGCACGGTTTCTGCGCATCCTCAGGGTATGTTAGTTGCTCCTCGTTTGACCGGGCTCAGAGCCGGCTGGCTCCTGAGTGGTCTCTTGCTCTTGGGGGCGCCCCTCCGCCTGTCCGCCCAAGCGGACCAGCCGATTTACACGGATTCGCTCCAAAATAGCTGGGCCAACTGGAGCTGGGGTTCAACCATCAATTTCGGCAACACGAACCCTGCTCACTCCGGCTCCTGTTCCATGGCGATTACCATTACCAATGGGTATGCTGGGCTGTACCTCGAGCACGCCTATTTTGACTCAACTCCCTACACCAATTTGACCTTTTGGGTTCATGGAGGCTCCAGCGGCGGACAACCGCTGGCGGTGAGGGCAACCCTCGGGGGCACCGTGACGGCCAGCCAACACAACTTTTCCCCAACCGCCGGCACGTGGCAGCAAGTCACGGTTCCACTTTCGTCGCTCGGTGTCGCCAACCAGCCCAACCTGGATGGAATCTGGATTCAAAGCCAGAGCGCTTCGGCGCTCAGCATTTTTTACGTGGATGACATGACCTTAATAACTAATGGCGCGCCGCCACCACCGCCCGTAACCAACAGCATCACGATCACCATTGATGCCCAGCTCAACTGCCATCCGATCAGCCCGCTCATCTACGGGGTCGCCTTTGCCTCCTCGAACCAGTTGTCGGACGGAGACTTTACCTTGAACCGCTCCGGCGGCAATAGCGAGACACGCTACAACTGGCAAATCAACGCCCACAATCTGGCCGCCGATTGGTACTTCGAAAGCTACCCCGATTCGAGCTCGACTCCGGGAGCGACCGCCGACAGTTTCGTTGCCAACAGCAGGAATGGGGGAGCCCAGGCCATGATCACTGTTCCCATGATCGGCTGGGCGCCCAAACTCGGGTCTGGGCGCAGCATCCTCTACAGCTATTCCGTGGCCAAATACGGCCCGCAAACGTCCACCGACCCGTGGCTGCCCGACGCGGGCAACGGCATCAGCAGCACTAACGGCAACTGCACCATCACTTGCAATAACCCCAACGACGCAAATTTCCCCACTAACACGGCTTTCGAGCAGGGCTACGTGCAGCATCTGCTCCAGCAGTGGGGACCCTCCACGAATGGCGGCGTGCCCTACTACATCATGGACAACGAGCACAGCATCTGGTTTTCCACGCATCAGGACGTGCATCCGGTGGGCCCCACGATGCAGGAAATCTGGACCAAAATGCTTGCCACTGCCAGCATGGTCAAATCCAACGACCCCAACGCCCTGGTGGCGGGGCCAGAAGAATGGGGTTGGAACGGCTATTTTTACAGCGGGTACGACCAACAATGGTCCGGCCAGCACGACGATTACAACCCGGCAGTCTATCCGGACCGCGGCACCAACGGCGGCTGGGATTATATGCCCTGGCTGCTCAACCAGTTTCATCAGCATGACACCAGTACCGGTCAGCGGCTGCTCGACTGCTTCACCCTCCATTGTTATCCGCAGGAGAACCTGGTGGGCGGCAGTGATGTCTCATCCGCTACTGTATTGTTGCGCAACCAGAGCACACGCGTGTTCTGGGACACCAACTACGTGGACCCCAGTTGGATCAACAGCGTTATCATGTTAATCCCCCGCATGAAGAACTGGGTGGCCGCGTATTATCCCGGCACCAGGATCGGCGTCACGGAATACAACTGGGGCGGCGAAGGGAATATCAACGGCGCCACCGCCCAGGCGGATATTCTCGGCATCTTCGGCCGCGAGGGCCTCGACTTGGCCACCCGCTGGACAGCGGTGGCGACCACGAACATCGTCCACCAAGCCATGAAGATATACCGCAACTACGACGGGAACCAATCCACTTTCGGCGACACCAGCGTGAGCGCCACCGGCCCGAACCCGGACGATGTTTCCACCTTCGCCGCCCTGCGGTCTTCCGACAACGCGTTGACGCTAATGGTGATTAACAAGCAACTGGAGGTCAGCGCGACGGCGACCGTCCTGATTACCAATCGCCTGCTCAGCGGCGTTGGCCAGGTCTGGCAACTGACCTCGGCCAATGTCATCAACCGCCTCAGTGACATTCACCTCACAGGAAGCACCTTCACCAATACCGTCCCGGCCCAGAGCATCACGCTCTTTGTGCTGCCGTTCGGAACCCCGCCCCCCGCACCCATCCTGCAGCCCGGCAGCTTGAGCTCCACCAGGATGTTCGACCTCTGGCTCAACGGCACGGCGGGTCAACGGTATGTCCTGCTCTCCTCCACCAATCTGGCCAACTGGGCCCCAATCCAAACCAACACCCTTTCCAGCAGTTCGCGGCACATCGTTCTCCCCGCTAACGGCCCGCGTAGATTCTACCGCGGCCAGTGGGCGCCTTGAGGGTGCCCGAACCCCACCTCCCAGTCTCAGCCCGCCAAGCCACCTGCTCTTTTCTATCAGGCGGCAACGCTGCTCGACGCAGGGTTTCGAGCGCATGCCGTCTTCCGGTGTGTTCAGCACGTAGTCAAGCAGCTTGCCCACGGTGCTGGCAGCCACATGCGTCCGTGTGTCCGACGACCCGTAGTAGATCAAGACGTCGCCGTTCCCGCGCGCCACCCAACCGTTGGCAAATAGCACGTTCGACACATCACCTACCCGCTCCTCTCCTTCCGGGGCCATGAGGTACCCGCCTCGTGCTGAATCTCTACTCGTCCGACCTGGGCCTCGCCCGTGAACTCGATTCCTACGAAGCGATCGCTGACCTGGGCCGGCGCCGCTTCGTAAATCGCGCGCCGCCAGTAACCGTAATCGCTCGCGGCGTGGGCGAAATCCCTCCGCTTTGCCGCCACAGGCCGAAACGCTTTGCCGTCCGCCGAAAGGCTCAGCTTCAGGTCGGAAATCTCCTTCGGGAAGAACACAAAAACCCTTACGCTGGAGATCGTTGACCCGACGCGGTAAACCAGCGTGCTGCCGGCCTGACCCGCCGCACGGTGCGCGTCCTCCAGCGCCGCCCGACAATCGTGAGCCTTGATCTCCAGTTGGCCCGAGCGCGAGTGCACCTTCGAGAAGTCCGCCAGTTCATCCACGAACGTTACATGTGAAACCGCGACTGGGCCGGAGACGTTCGAGGGCGAGGAAAGACCGGCCCCATTCTTCGCGCGCACGCGGTAGCGCCACGTGCCCTTGCCAACCGCCTCATCACTGAACTCGGGCCGATACTGAGTGAAGCTCTCGTCAACCCCGTCTCCGGCCACTGTCCAAGGGCCGCTCTCCTTCGGCGCGCGCTCGACCACGTAGCCGCTGGCCCCCACCGAGCCCTGCCAGCAGATGGCGCCGGCGTCGGTCACCGGCAGCAATGCCGGCGGCGCGGGGGCGGGGATTTCGGACACCGCCAAGCCGCGAATAGCAAAAGCCTCCCGCCGCATCAGCCCCATGAAGGCGGTTTCCCCGTAATCATCGGCAATCGCCGATCCAGGCCAATGGAAAGCCTTGTACTTGTTGCCCCCGGACGGCTCGCTGTGCCAGTAGAACCCCCCGTCGCGGTTACGGAAGCGCAGGCTCCAAGCCAGCGCGCCAGCCGTCTGGGTCTCCCGCGTGGCCTGGATGGCGTCTGCCATCTGCTGCGCGCTCGCAAACCCGAATTCGCCAACAACGTAAGGTCTGCGGCCTTTGGCGCGCGCGGCATTCTCCCGAATAAGCTGCGCGAAGCTCTTGCTGGTTCCCGGATAATGGTGCGTCGTCACGATGTCCACTTCCGGCATGGCCAGCGATTCCTCCCGCAACTCGGTCGCATGCAAGCCGTCCATGACAGGATGATTCTGGTCCAGCGACTTGATGTAGCCAGCAATCTCGCGGGTCCAGGCCGCGGGACATTGCAGTTCGTTGCCCGTTTCCCAGCACAGGATCGCCTTGTCGTCCGTGTAGCGCACACCCGTAATCGTGTTAGTGCGCGTCAGGAGGAACCGGATGGTCTTCTTAAAGTCGGCGATGAGTTCAGCGTCGGTCCAGAAATCGTCCTGGGTCTTGCCGCGAAAGCCGGCGTATTCGGCGCGGCCACCCCACCAATGCCAATTGTCCACAAAGGGAATGATCAAGCGCACCCCTTGTTCATTGGCGACCTGCAGCACCTGGTCGAGCGTGCGGAAAGCCTCCTCGTTGAACTGCCCGGGCCCGAGCACGTGGCGGGGCACATCCGCCGCTTCCTGCGGGCGGCGCACCGACAACACATAAGTGCGCGCCACCCGGCCCCCCATTTGCCGCACGGTCGCCAGCGCGTCCGTGATCTCAAAGACGTCAGGCAGCCGCCACCCTGACTCGCCGCTGGAAACCGCCCCGGTGCCCGAGGGCCGATTGGCCCCGCCGGGCTCGAAGGGGATGTAGTCCTCGACCAGGTGCAGGTTGGGAATGTCCCACGATATGAAGCGGAACGGCTTGCCCCCCTCCACCAACTGGTCGCCCCGCACGCGGACGAAATCGCGCAATTGGGATTCAGCGTGAAGAGAGGCAACAAGGCTCAACGCGGCTGTGGACAGGAGGATTCTTTTCATAGCAAACCTGGACCAGCGATCAATCATCGGCCTGCTCCAATTCGTCGTATCGCCGGAACCTGAGAAAAGCACTCGTGAGGCGGACTGTGATGGCGACATCTGCGGCATGCGGTTTCATTGCGTTGCTTGAACCCGATCAGCTTGCCGCGCCCGCCCTGCCCTTTCGAGACCAAAGTGAGTAGTGAGTTTTGATGACGCAGTCTCCAATTCACCGCTCATTGCCGCCCAGCCGCGCGTGAAGGACGGCGAGGTAAACGGCGAGTCCCCGCGGTAGGGCGCGTCACTCCGTGCGCGCCGCTTAACCGCGGGGCATGGCAGCGCGCACGGAGTGACGCGCCCCACCCGGCTCCATTAAAGCATTACAGGGCGTTTGAAATTTGGGTTGACAAGTTATCGGTACTGATGCACGATGTGATGGACGGCTCAAAGCAGCCAGCCGATAGACGAGTGGCGGCGCCGGTGTCGGGAAACTCCCGCCGTTCTGGCTGCAGAGCCCGCCCCACGAGGCGAGCCAAAAGGAGCCTCATCCCAATGGAATCCCTATGGAATCCCTATGGAACAATACGCGAGTAATACCGTGGCAACACGCTCGCATCCCGCCAGCAACACGCGCGTAGGAGGCTTGCCGTTCCGTTTGTCACCTCCCCTGACAATTGACTATACTGTCCGGCGTTATGAAATACACCTATGCACAGCTCGCCAAGATGATTGACCATTCCCTGCTGCATCCGACCTTGACCGACCAGGAACTGGAGGATGGCTGCAAGCTGGCCGCCAAATACGGCGTCGCCTCGGTCTGCATTAAACCCTACGCCGTGAAGGTCGCCGCGCAGGTGTTGCGGGGCACCGGCGTGCTCGTTGGCGCCGTCATCGGCTTCCCGCACGGCAACTCCACGACCGAGTCCAAGCGTTACGAAACCGAGGTCGCCTGCAAGGACGGCGCCGCCGAGATTGACATGGTCATCAACATCGGCAAGGCACTCTCCGGCGATTGGGCTTACGTCGAGCGCGAAGTGAAGACCGTCTGCGACGAAGCTCACCAGCGCGGCGCCAAGGTGAAGGTCATCCTCGAGAATGATTACCTGGCCAAGGGCGGCGCTGGCTTGAGCAGCGATGCCCTCAAGCAGAAGCTCTGCCAGCTTTGCGAGAGCGCCGGCGCCGACTGGGTAAAGACCTCCACCGGCTACGGCTTTGTGAAGCAGCCCGACGGCAGCTACAACTACAAAGGCGCAACCGACCACGACCTCGCCCTCATGCGCGCGAGCGTCTCGGGCAAGGTCCAGGTCAAAGCCGCCGGCGGTGTGCGCGACCTGGACGGACTGATCAAAGTCCGCGACCTCGGCTGCTCGCGCTGCGGCGCAACAGCCACGGCTACGATGTTGGACGAACACCGACGCCGCGAAGCTGCCGAGAAATCAGGCGCCTCACCCGCCAGTCAGCCCGGTTCGCTCCCGTCGGGCGGACACTGAGGGTCTGCCTCCAGGATGCAGACGATTGCGTTTGGCTAGAGGCCCACGCACTTTCAGTTGCCCCTGGAGGCCCGGAAGAACGACTGGGCGTTTGTTCCAGCAGACGGATCCGTCAAAAGCACCGTCCCCGTTGTGTTGGTAACATTCAGGAACGGCACCCAACTGACAAGGTCAAAGGACTTTTGAATCAGATAACGACCACCAGTCTCAGAATCCAGCCGGAACTGAAACCCGTATGTTGAAGACACGCCCACAGGCGTGAGCTGTGGTGGAGGGTACACGATGGCGGCAATATCTTCCGTGTAGTCTGGCAATGCCAGCCCCAAACCGCCATTGCTGGTGGTTGCCTGAGAATTTCCAAGGGATGCGGCGGTTGCGGGATCATACCACTCGGCGATGAAACTGCCCGCGGGCCAGTTGGTCAGCATGACACTCTGAGCATGTTGAATCGGCAGCGTCACCGTCGTTGCATTCGCCGGAAACGAAACACCGGGCGCAACCACGTAAAGGAGGGATTCATGCGGGCCTTTCAACCCGATGGCGTCGGCTGACGGCGCCCAGCCTCCGCTGTAACTCGCCGGCAGGACTTGCTCCAGCCGGACCCAATCCAGATAGAACCAATCGTCTCCCGTATTCGTAATGGCAATAGAATGGAGGCCCGCCGGCAGACTGACGGGGATGTCCAGATTATACTCCTCGTCCACGGTGTAGGTCCCATCGAGGTTGGGGAGGTTGGTGGTGAAAAGCGCAGCCCCATCCACCCGCACAACCATAGTGGAGCCATCCGAAACGGAATTCAAATGCATGACGAGCCGGGCGTTGTTGGTAAGCCAGGCATTCAACACGAACGGCGTCTTCAAGTCGGAATGCCAGATCCCGTGCACGAAGCCCTCCAGCGCGTTCGCGGAATAACCAACCGCCACCGGACCGGGAACGGCGAGGCGACCCGGAGTCATGGCACCCCACACGCCGTTGAGGGGCAGTTGCACGTTGACCGGCTGTCCGCCCGGCACCGGATTCCCCATTGTCACCGGCGGCGCGCCGGCTGTTTGAAAAGTGACGTTTGTCCAGACGCCGCGTCCCCATCCGGTGCGATTGAGGATGCCTCCCAGCGCGGAATAAACCGCATGGTCGTTCTCCGCATCAATATTCTCCCAGTACCACGACATGGCAGTTCCCACGGAACCGCCGAGGGCTCCGCCCCAGATGCCCTGCCGCCATCCGCGCAAGTAAGGGTCGTTGGTCCGGTTCCACCCGCCCGAATCGGTGCCGAATTCGCCAACCATCATTGGCTTGCCATAACGCTGGAGAAAAGATTGGGCCACCGTGGCGAGGCGGCTGGCAGGAGCCGGCTCACCATAGGAATGGTAGGCTGAAAAATCGAGCTGCGGCAGGGACCAGATTTCTGGGCGATCACTGCTCCCGGTGAGGCTGGTCGTGACAAGGTGGCCGAACCCATCGTTCGTATGCAGCCACCCGCCCATCACGCCGTGCCACGCCGCAACGTCCGTGGCGTTGAGGAAGGCGTAATCATTGTCTATCTCATTGAAGAATTCCCAAGCCAGCAGGTTCGGGCTGTAGCCATAGCGCCCAATGAGATAGCGCAGCCGCTTTTGATAGAGCCTTTGCGCCGTGGCGTTCGTGAAGAAGTCATTCGCGACGGCGCAAGGGCCGCCATTGGTCGCGTCGTATGGGTTTTGCGGCCAGTAGTTGTTGCCGCCCCAGGTAGGATCCGGCTGGGTGACGAACATGCCGTGGTAATCGAGGCAGAGCAGAACATAGATCCCGTGTTGTTCCGCAAGCTGCAGCACGTAATCCAGTTGCCACGCCGGTTCAAGATTGTACCTTGTGAGCGCTGCCGGCGTGTCCTCAATGCCAAGCTCCCACGGGCTCATCCAGATTCGAGCGTAATTTTCACCCGCGCCTTGCATGGCGGCAAACCAAGTGTCGTAGCTGTAGGTCGCCGGCCCATCCCCCCAGCAAACGTCTTCACCGATCAACCGCAAAGGCTGGCCGTCGCCGGTTTGAAAGTACTGCCGGCCGGGAGCGACGCCGACATATCCGGAGCGGGCGGGCACGGGCCCAGTCGGCACGTTGAAGTTCGTGATCACCGGCCCGCCGGAAGGTTGGCCATTGGTGCTGATGCTGACCGAAAGCGTGTAGCCGCCAGCCTCTGGAGGCGTGAAGCGAAGCCGCCAGCCGGGCGGGCCTGTCTGAACATCAGACTCATAACCTCCCGAAAGTGAACGCTGGTAGCCTTGATACCAGAAGCCCGGGACGGTCATCGCTCCCCCGGAAGGCAATGTAAACTTGGCATCAAGTTGGACGACCTCCGGGTCAAAGGGATTCGTGGCCGAAGGGACATTGCCGATGCTGAATTCGAGACGCTGCCAGAGTTGCGGCGGGGTCAACTGGTTGATTTGCGGCGCCGACTGCGCGAACCCGCGCGTCAGTAACGAAACCAAGACCGCCGCGAACAGCCGCTTTTGTGCAGCAATATTCACCCAATAACACTACATACATCTCGGCGAACCGTCATCAACAAAGGCTCCTGGCCGGGCGTTTCTGACACCACAACCAAAGTGGGAGGCCATGCCAACCGGAACGCCGGATTCATCCGGCAGGCCACGAACTGCGCCGGGGCTGCCGGATGAATCCGGCGTTCCGGTGGTGGTCTCAAGATGCGCCCGGCCGTATCTGTTACTTCCGCTACCGCCCGCAACCAGGCCTGGCCTGCGCGCCAGATCACTTATTCACGGGCGCCGGTTTACCTTGTTGCAACGCGGGAAGCCACACCTCGTAGCGGCGTCTCTCGAAAGGGCGCTGCGTGCCGTTTTCGTCCTGGTGACCGGACGTTGGCAGCGTGACAACCTCCTTGGGTGCGGTGATGACATTCACCGCCGCCAGCACCGTCGCCGGCGGGCAAGTTTCGTCGCGCAAGCCAAGCCCGATCAGCACGGGGCACTCGATATGGCGCGCAAAATTCACCACGTCGAAATACTTGCTGGTTTCCCGGACCTTTTCGGCGTCTTTGTCCCACGTGCTGGAATACCAGTTTGGATAGGCGGCCGCCCGGCCCACAGCCGGAGCCAGCATGTCGCAACCGACAGGAACCAGGGCCAGCGCGGCGGTGATGTTCTTGGGATGCAATCCCGCCAGCATCAACGTCTGCTGCCCGCCCTGGCTTGTTCCCGTCACGACCAGCGTCTTGCCGTCCCAATCGGGTCGAGTCATCAAGTATTCCAGCGCCTGGACTGCGGACAGATACATCCGCAGGAAGTAACTGGCGTCACGGTCATCATTGCCGATACACCAATAGTTCTTGAGCGGGCCGGCAAACTGCTCCCTGTAGTACGAGTCCGGCTTGTCAATGGGGATGTCGTGCGCCTCGACGTCCAAAGTCAGCCAACCCGCGGCGGCCTGACCGGTGACCCAATCCTGGTGCAAGGCATAGACGCCAGCCCACTGCAGGATGAGCAGCGCAGGAAATCTGTTGCCCTTTTCCGGCCGCGCGATTTGCCCCTGGATATGGGTGTCATTGATGTTATCAAGCCGGATCTTCCAGTAGAGCACTCCCGGTTTCCGAATGTCCACCTGTTCAAGCTGCGGATTGGGAGACACCCGCTTCAGCCTTTCCAACTGGGCCTGCCAAAAGGCGTCAAAGTCTCCTGGTGCGGCCGCAGCCGCGGTGATCTCTTCCGGCGCAGCCACCGCACCGCCGACGGCGCGATTCGCGGGGCTGTCCGGCTGCCACTTCAGTTCCACAAGCATCGTGCCCGGTGCGTCGAACTTCGTTTCCAGCAGGGCGGTGTTATCGGTGAAGGTGAGGCTGCCGTGGCCGACGTCGGTGAGGCCCCCGCGTTTGAAGCTGTATTGCGTCGCGGGCGCATTCGAGCCGCCCCGCCAGGTGGCTGTCCAATGGACGGTGTCGCCGACCCGATAGATGCCGTTGGTCTTATCAGGTCTAATCTCGACCAGTTGTGCGCGGCACGGGTCTGCGGCAGCCAAAACGACCAGTGCGAATAGCAGGACTGAAGAGTGCCGGGGTTGCATAGTTGTTCGGTGTTGAGTGGCGCCGGCGCAAGCAGCGAACCCATCAAGGTTGCCAGAGGGCGCGCCAGAATCTCGCCCCCGTCCCCGCCGGGACCGGATTCGTGAAGTTGAGCGTGTTGCTCACAAGGGTGTTGGTCGAAACCGTGCTCCATGTCCCCAGGTCCGTGGAGCTTTGGATGAGGTACCGCACCCCCGGCTGGCCCTGGAGCTGGACGACAAACTGGCCGCCCCGCTCAGCCACCGGCGGAAGCACAGCCAGGCGAGGGGCCGCGGGCGCGAACGTGAAAAGCGTCAGCGATAAAGGCGCAAAGCTGTAGCCAAACCCGGCACTGGCAGCCGGGAAATTCGTCATCGCGATGTTCTGGGCCTGGGTGGGAGCGTTGGTGCGCGCGGCTTCGTCCTGCGGGATGCCGTAGGAGCGGAGGGTCGCAACGGCGTCCGGCACGAACCCGGCAAGGGCGACCTGGCCGGTGAAACTCGTGGCGGTGTCCTTGTTGAGGACCAGCAGCGAGAGTGCGCCACTGGCCCGGCGGGCGGCATAGGAAGCGAGCAACAAGTAATCGCTCGAGGCACTGAGAATGGTATCCCCGGGCTGAGCAAAGAACTGCATGAGCTTGGCAGCATAGAAAGTCGGATGCCTCGTGTTCAGGCCATTCACCATGCCCAGGTCCCCATACGTCCGCCAGCCGTAAAGTGTGGCATCGAAGCAGCCGCTGGTATCGGTACCGTTGCGCAGGTCCCACCAGACCAGGGCGTTGAACTCGGTTTGCATCAGGTGGCCGAGGCTGTCGGCGTAGTACAGGCCGTTGACCAAGCTTGTGGATTGTTTGCCCTGGGCGCCGGCGTCGCTGTTGTTTTCGGTGCAGACTAACTCGACGTTGGCCCCCCCGGGCCGCAGTAATCGGTAAGCTGCTGGCGCAAGTCGGCCGCATCCAGCGCCCACTGCGTCGAGCACTGCAGCAAGCAGGCGTCGCTGTCGGCTCCCTCAGGGTCGTTGCTGTCCGTGTATTCGGGATAGCGGTGGTGGATGGCAAAGTCCGGCATCGTTCCGAGGCTCCTGAGCGTGGCGAGGATCACCGGCGTCCAGCCATAATTGGTGGTGCCCGTGCGCGGGTTGACCGCGAAATGGTTGGCGTTGTTGCTGTAACTGCCCTCGCCGGGCGTGACCACCACGCCAACTTTGATCGTGCCATCAACCGCTTTCATCAAATTCCAGTAGTCCCGGGCGCGCGTGGCGTAAGTATAGGGATCCTGGGGAACGGCGTTGCTGTCGGTTTCCCAGGTGCCGTAACATTCGTTGCCGATTTCCCAATACTTGAAGCCGAGCGGCGCGGTCCGGGAGAGGCGGAGGAAATTCTTCCCGTCGTCTTTCCCCAGGGGCGCAGCCGCGCGCAGCGAAGCCCAGTAGCCCGCGGTCCGCCAATTAGTCCCGAACTGGTCCACGCCCAGGGACAAGGCGTTGGTGGTTGCCGCGTTGGCATAGGCCACCCAGGCGGCTGCTTCATTGGTGCTGCCCGTGCCGTAGTTGACCGTGATGATGGCCTGCGCGCCGACATTGGTGGCGACGTGGACGAAATTAGCAAACGAAGTCGCCCACTGCCAGGTGTTGGTGAGATTGGTGCCGGTGCTCCAATGGTATTCATCCGAGAGCGAGCTGCCCGGGCAACGCAGCAGCCGCGTGCCCAGCTCCTGGAGCAGCGAAATGGTGGTGGGCGTGTCGAAATTGCCGTCCCAAATGGCCGTGTTCACCGCAAACCAGCGGGCGTCAACCGTGCGGACTGACTGGGTGGCATTGAGGCTGAGGTGAACCTGCCCGGGGGCCGGCGCGGCCATCAGTTGAATGTCATCCACGTAAAACGTGGGCTGGGCCGTGCCGGTTCTACCTTGAATGACAAAGCCAGTGAAGTTGCTCCGGTTGGCCACCCCAAGCGCAGACAAGGGGACAATGAATTGCTGCCAGGCGTTGGTGGGCAGGGCGCTGAGCGAAAAGTAATGCCCTTGGCCCGAGTTGTTGGTGGTGCCGACGTGAAGCAGACCATAGACCTCAAGCTTCTGCCCGCCATTAGTACCGCCGTTGAGCCACAGACTGATGCTGCTGTAGAGGCTGCTGTCCAGGTCCGAATGCCAAATCTGCAGCCCTTGCCAGCCCGAGGTCATGGTCACGGCCACCGAGTTCGTCCCCGAGTGAACCGGCGACGAGTTGGCGTAATCGTGTGGCGCCCAACCCCAGTCCTGGAAGCCGTTAACCAGGTAATCCGTATAGACGGGCAGCGGCGCTTGTGCGGGCGCAGTGGCGACCACACAGAGCAGGAAGGCTCCCGCAGCCAAACCTCTCTGAGGTCTGCCATAGCGCTCGGTTCGAGATTTCATATCTGACGGGCAAAAATAAGGGCGCCGGCAGTGTCGGCGCCTCTGCGCAATCAATCCCGGCCAATTACGATCTCATTGGGAGATCGTGATAGGCGTACTTGTGCCGCTCTTAACAGCGTTGGTAGTATCATCAATAGCGGTAATAGTCCAAGTGCCCGTGCTTCCAAAGTAGAAGGGGTTCGGCGTAGCCGAATTCGCCGTGAACGTTATGGTGCCATATACCAGCGGGGCGGGGACTGGCAGACCAGCGCTGGAGTCGGTAGAGGTAATCTCCACCGTGTCGGAGCAGGAGGTGGCAATGTTCCACCTGCCATCGCAGGCATTGACGATGACGTCAAAGGGGTTGCCCACTGTCTGCGGAAGGGGCGTGCCGATCTTGCCCGAGGCGGTGCCTGGCGCGTTGGTCTCGCCCGGCAGCAGAACCTGCAACTGCGAGGCAACAGGCTTAACCATGGTGAAGAACGCCGCGTTGCCGGGTGGCAGATCGCTGGTGCTAATCAACTGCTGACCGAACGCCTTCATACTGGCATTGATCGTCGAAATGGGGGTATAGGTGGTGACATTGTTCCAAGCCGTATTGGTCCCCAGGCTGCCGCTGTCCGCCAAAGAGAACCCGACTGCCGGAAGCGTCCAACCAACCCAGTAGGGCGCGTTCGAGGGCACAACGAGTACACTCCCGAGACCGATCGAAAAAGAAGGGTTCCAGATACTAGTTTTCAACGAGGTATCAGCCAAAAAATTATCGCTGACGGCTGACGGCACATTGGTTATGGCGAAGCTCGAAAAGACCACCGCTTGACCGAAGGCATCGGCGGTGTTTGCAATCATGCCTAGATACACATTGAAACTGTTCGATTCGGCAAACTTGGTCGCATTGTAAGGAGGGAAGATGAAGCTGTTGGTCGTGCCATCGGGCGCGATCAGCGTGAAGTTTGTGTCGGACGTGAACTGGACGGTCCATGTGCCTAAAAGCGCCGTGCTCTGGACGTTGCCCAAATAGCCGCTCTCTAAATAGTTCGGCGTGACACCATCCCAGCTTCCCGGGGCATTGGTGTAGGGGGCGTTGCCCCAAAACATTGCGTTGGCATTGGGTTCATTGACCTTGTATAAGAACGTCATCTGGCCCCCGCCGTTGCCGGCGCTTGCGACGTTTACCACGGCGCAATTGCTTTCACCCCAGTCCGGCGCGTTTTCCTCAGCGGCCGGATTCGGAGCCAGAAACAAAGAGGCGGCCGTATTGTAAGGGACGTTTGTACCGGCCGGGAAACCTTTAATCGTCCAAGAGTAGCTGACTGGTTTGGCGGCGCTAGCGCGGCCCACCCAGGATAGTCCATTGCTGGCCACCAGCATCACCTCTTGGCGGTCCCACACGGAATTCTGACTCGTAGTGGCAAATGCGTTAAGTCCTTGAACCGCTTTCACAGGCGGTGTCATCGTCGGCGGCGGGATGACGCCTGCGCCAACGAGTTGCACATTATCAATCCAGAAATCCGAGCAGGCCGGAGGGGTGTCGGGGTACCAGTAATAAAAACCCCAGGCCGTGCCGTTAGGAGGCGGAGCTTTGGCATCGTTGAAGCTGAAGGTGTTCGGTATCGGGATGGAAATATGCTGCCAACCCGTCGTGGCGGGGATGGGCACACTGCCGATTTGGACTGCATCATAATTCCAGGAATAAAGATAGATCGGGATGGGGGTGTTGGAAGAAGTGTTGATGTTGACCAATATGTCAAAACTCAGGGCGGAGTACAGAGAGAAGTCCACTTCACTACTTTCGTTCGCACCCAACCAATTGTTGGGGCCGATGCCGGCGGTAATAAAATCGCCGAAGCAGAGATTGGCCCCTCCGCCGGGATTGGCAGCGGCGCCCGGCAATATAGCAGTGACATGGATGGAGCCGGGGATACTGGTGCTGGAAGAGACCGCTGGATCAAATACCTCACTATTTGTGCCTGTGCCATTCCACCAGGTGCCCCAGTCGAGGGTGGTGTCAGTCGGGTCGCCACCAGGTTGGATGGCGCCGGGGGGCATGGGAATGGTGGCAGTTTGGGCGTTTGCCACGTACGGCCAGCAAGCCAAGGCCAAGCCGGCGATTACTGAAGGGATCAATTTCTGCAATGTGGGATTTGGTTTCATATTCTTACTATCTTAGGGGGTCAGGAATTGTTCCATTTTGGCGAACGATATAAGCCGCAGTGGGAGGTGCGGAACCTCCGAGCCTGGGCCAAAGGCCCCGCCCCGAAGCGCCAACAGACTCACGGCACGTGTCCTTCGCCAAAAGGATCGCGATTTCATAGACGACGAAGCGTCAACTGGCACTGAGCCTAACAGTTTCGGGGAAGATGGCATGTCATCAAAACTGGTGACAACTGTTAAGCCGCGAACATTACCATCGTTTCTTGCTCGGGCATGGGCAGCTTATGGCTAGAGGTGATGTGCACGACGTCGGAGCAGGAGGCAGCAATGTTCCACAAACCATCGCAGGCATTGACCGTGACGTCAAAGGGGGTGCCCAGTGACTGCGGATCGGGCCTGCCGATCTTGCCCGAGGCGGTGCCCGGCGCGTCTCTCGGCTTCCGCGGTGGAGAGGAGTGCGGCGATTTGCTGCTGAATTCCGAATGGCAAGTGATCCAGTTTGTCGAGGCCGATCGGAACGAGCCCGCGCTCGTTCGTTGGCGGGCAACAAGATGCTCTTGGTGTCGCGAGAGTTGACCCGGGAGCCCAATCCGCCCGCTTCGGCTCTCCCGTTGGCCTTTTGGGCGGGGAGCTTCCGACCGGGGTCGTGTAATCAGTTTTGACGACATGCCTTCAGCAGCGTGTTTGCTAGCATGGCTTAGTCGAACCCGAACGTGATGCCTGTTAATGCGAACAAATCCTGGTTCTTTGCCCGGCAAGAGGCCGAGGCGAGGGAAGTGTTCGAAAGCGAGCCTTCGCGGGAGGGGGAAGTGTGTTCATCATCGTCTCTCAACCGATACCAAAGAATCCATATGAAACAGAACCAATACTCGTGGCGGGCTTTGCGCTCAGTCTCGATCGCCCTCCTGCTGGCCGCCTCGGCCGCCGTCGCACAAGCTCAAACCTTTGTCAACCCGAAGACCTTTGACACCGGGATAGGCTCATGGATTATCTGGAATGGCTGGGGCCTTCAAGGAACCTGGCTGACCTGGGACCCCACCCAGGACGCCGGCAACGACCCTAATTCCGGATCGCTTCGTTACGACGTTCCGTTCACCGGCGCCAGCGGCGATCAATTCATGACCTTCGGCACCCTCGATGATAAGTGGGGCTGGGATGGCACCGTCGAAGTCAACGTCATCGGGGTCTATACGAACATCACTTTCGATTTCAAGCTCGATCCCGCGACCGCCCCCGCAAAGGACGGTACTTTCGGCACGCTGACCATCGGTCTGGTCACCGATGGCTGGGCCACCGCTGGGGAAGGCAGTTGGCCAATCCCCGCCAACTCGACCAACTGGACCCACGTAATCATCCCCATCAACCCGACGACTGCGGGCGCGGACAAAACCGTCGGCGAATACATCAACATGTGGTCGGGAGGCAATTTCACGAACACCCTCTCGTTTAACGTGGACAACATCTATCTCGAGCCTCTGCCGACCAATGCGCCTCCGATGCCGCCGCCGACGATGGCGCTCGAAAAGGCCGGTCCGTCCGGCGTCGAGATCATCATGGACGGCGCCAACGACCAATGGCAGCGTAATGGCATCAGCACGCCCGCCGGCGGCGGACCTTACCTCTGGACCTCGCAAGGCACTTATCCCGTGAGCTACTCCTGCACGATCACGAACTTCCCGGACATCGCCACGCACCTTGGCTTTGAAGCCCACATGTACCTCGTCAACGGCGACACCGCCCCCGCTGGCCAGGACACTAGCGGCTCGCCAGATTGGGGCTGCCCGGACCTCCTCATCTTCCGGATCGAGAACATCGCGGGCGGCGCGATGGCTCAGATTCAGTGGAAGACCAACTATCCCAACGCCAACGCCACGAACGTCCCGGTGCTCGTGTTCCCGCCGAGCGCGCTCGGCACCTGGACAGTGACCTTCACAGACAGCACCCACGGCACCTTGACTGGTCCCGGCATTACCGCCACGAACTTCGACCTGCCTGCGGATGCAGTCGCGAACAATTTCAGCCCGGCCACATCCTTCCTGCAGTTCGGGATGTTCAAGAACGACGGGGCGAACGACGGGCACAATAACGGCTCCTCCGGCACCTATGGCCACGTTCAATTCACCGGGGCCCAGGCGACTTCGTTTGACGATGATTTCAGTGGCCCCACCCTCACGAACAAGTACGCTTGGCGCAAGACCGACCCCAACTATGTGCAGTATGTCCCGCCGGGGACGGCTTGGGTAGTTGACTGGACCCTGCCGGCCATTCAGTTCAACGCGGAATCCGCCGCGGCGGTTACCGGACCTTGGACTCCAGCCGTCTTCACATCAACGTATCGAGGTCCGACCACAATGCACGGCTTGGTTCCCCAAACCGCGGGGCCCAGTGCCGCCTTCTACCGCCTCGTCAAGCGTCCCTTCGTCAAACTGCAGGTGTTGATGCCAGGCGAGACGGCGGCCCCTTACACTACCACTGGAAAGACAGGCACGCCTGACCCGCAGCCAGTCGGCACGTCGTTCAACATTACGGTTAATGCCGTTGATGAGGTTTGGAATGTTGTCTCCTCGGTGACGGACACAGTGGACATTACCAGCAGCGATTCGAGCGCCGGGCTGCCGCCAGATGCGGCCCTGGTAAATGGCACAGGTAGCTTCTCGATCTATTTCGGCCAGTCCGGGACTTGGACCGTCACGGCCACCGACGTGACAGATTCCACGAAGACCGCGAATACCGGCAGCCCAACTGTGGCTCAGTAATATCAACAGCCAGGTGTAACTCGAAGGGCGCCGCTCGTTAGCGGCGCCCTTTCTTGTTACCAAGACCATGACCCAACGAACCGGCGCCAGGAGGGCTCGAGTGCGCTTCCTAACCTGGATATTTCATACCCGCGAAGCCGGAGCGCCGGCATGTTGCCGGCTTAGACCGTTCGAACCGCATAAGCCGGCAACATGCCGGCGCTCCGGCCTGTCCGCGATTCGTGGCGGGTGTGAAATATCCAGGCTAATCGTCGCCGTGATTCTGGTTCTACCCGGACTGGCGTCGGCGGGCTTAATGGATTTCAGTTGGGTAGCCGGTCAGCAGCAGGTTCCCGACAACACCGTGATCACCAATGGCCTCCCCGTTGGCGCGCAGGCCGTTTTTACCGGCACGAGTGGGGCCTATTGGTGTTTCACCAACAGCGACGGGATGGAGAGCATTTATTCGGATGCCGGCACGCAAAACAACATCGTCTCGAATGAATATTGCCGGGTTCTATTCCAATCCTACGATCCCAGCATCCCGACCACCGTCACCCAGCCAAGTTATCCGGTGACCGTGGATTCGTTTTACTACAACCATGGCACCTCCGGGCCGGGCCAGCAGTCGGACCTGCAGCTCGAAGGCTGGCTGGGAGGCGTTTTGCAGTGGAGCGCGCAGGTGTCAGCCAACCAGATCGGCACGAACATCGTCGGCGCGGGAATTCCCGTGGACGAGATCCGGGCGTATGGCCGCTGGTATCTTCTCGACGACTTTGTGGTGAACCCCGCGCTGACCACGGGAGACATCACCTTCGCGGAATTTGCCGGAACGGCCGTCAATACGCCGTTGCCCTCCGGGGAGTATGATGGGGGGTTGCCAGTAGGTCTGGCGGCCTTGTGGAACGGTTGGCTGTTTGACACTAACGGCGCCAACACGCCGGTGAGCATTTTTGTCAACGCCGATCTTCCGAACGACTATGACGCCAGTATCATTTTTTCCCAGCCTGTCACGATCCCGAGCCTGCAAGTATATCGCCCGAGCGGCAGCGGGGCGCTTTACATCGTTGGCCGCCGGAACAGCCAGCGGCTCTGGAGCTACACTTCCACGCTTTACAACACCTGGCTGTCCGTGACCAACGGAGGCAACCAGGCCATTGATCAATTGGCGGTGGAGGGCAAAGGGAACCACTTGGACGACATCGTTGTGTCGGTGGCGCCGCCCGCCAATGTGATGACCAATGCGCCCCGGCTTTCCATCCAGCCGACGGCGCTCGCCCCCGGCCAGACTCCTGGCATGCAGGTGTCCTGGTATGCCCGCACCGGCCAGGTGTTTCAGGTGGAATCCGTTACGCGCTTGAGCGGAGGCTCCTGGATGGCCTTAGGTTCAACAATCGTGGGAACGGGCGTCACCAACGTCATCGTGGACACAAATCTAAACGGTAAGGCAGGGTTTTATTGGGTGAATGCCACCGGTCTTCCGCCGGATGAAGTCAATTGTGAAACGGAACGCGCAATCAATGGGCTGCCCACACCGCCGACCGGCCTTAAGTGGGCCGTTTTCACCAACCTGACTGATGAGTTTAACGACCCCACCCTGGACATGACCAAATGGACCAACATGCACCCGTATTGGGCAGGGCGCGCTCCCAGCCAATTCTTCACCACCAACGTATCCATTGCGAACGGCAAGCTCATTTTGCGGCAGAATTCTTTGGTGACTAATCTTTCGCAAGTCGCCGATCCGAACAACGACATCTGGATCGGTTCCGCCTGCGTCAGCTCCAGAACTCCCCTGGCTACGAACGGCTTCTACGAGGCCAAAATCAAGGTTTCCAAGGTCTGCATGGCTAACTCCTTTTGGTTTCAAGGAAGCACCACGGAGATTGACGTAATCGAGAATTGCGGCTGGCCGATTGACACCCCAGGCGATCTTCAGGAAATGCTAATGAACACCCACTATTATCCCGACGGCTGGAACTACGATACCAATACGCCCACCCAATGGACCATGCCCACGCGCGACTGCGATGAGTATCACATCTATGGTGTGTGGTGGAAGGACGCCAGGAATGTCTGGATGTATCATAACGGCCAGCGGGTGGCCACCATCACCACCGGAGGCCCGTTCACAGTCCCGCAATATATGTTCTTTGATCAAGAAGCCTTCACTTGGGCAGGTTTGCCGACGGTTGAGTCTTTGCGGGATGATACTCGCAATGCCATGTACGTGGATTGGGTTCGTGCGTGGCGGCTGGTTCCTCAGTGAGGCCACAGTGACGGAGAGAATCTCTTGAAGGGATGGGATTGCCAGCGACGCAGGGGAGACCGCATCGAGTTTACCGGCGGCTTGGACGACTCCGACTGCCGGGCTGCGGTGGCGGCAGTCTCTCACGAAAACATTCGCTTGACGTTATCCTCGGCGGAGGTGGAGGATGGCGCGTGTTCTTGAATCGTCGTCAACTCGCCGGGGTGGCGGCGGCAGCGCTGGCAGGTGTGGGCGCCGCGTGTCTATGCGCGCCGAGATCGCGTCTCCCGCACTCCACCCCTCCTGACTGCGTCTTCGAGCGTATGGCAGCCGGCTGGGTAGGCCATGAAGGCGCAAGTTCTACCAGGGACACTGTGCCGGGGCCACAGATCGGATTCAGAGCTTCGGTCGGGAATGGCATGGCGCGCAAGGGGGCAGGACGGCCAGAGTGGGCAATCCCGCTCGGCGATGAGTTTTGGAGAAGATCGAGCCCGATCCTGTCGGACGCAATCCCGCCGGACGATGCTAGAGCGGTCGTTTCGCCCGTCAAGGTGAGCGATGCCGTTGAACGCGTTACTTATGCTTTTTGTCAGGAGGGCGCCAACTCACTCCCTCAAGTCCGCGGGCGCGGCTACCAGGCCAGTGTGACAGATGGCCTCGTCTTCGTAGCGTCCAGTCCCGAGGCGGGCGAGCCGGAGACAACCGCTCGATTTTGCACCCGCTCGATCCGTCGCGAGATCGGCGGCGGCTGCGCAAAGTGCCTGGCGTCCCCAGCCTGGTTTGTGGCAGGGAATACCGCGCAGGCCCTGCTCGACTCGGCCTCCAGCCTGGTGCAGCATTGTGAGGCAGGCCCCGCTGGAGTTGAGGTGACCTGGGTGATGAATCGCCCACCCCCGGGCCAGGGCGGCATGGTCATCGAAGCCGAAATGACTGGGATTCGGTTCAGCCGCCGAAGTTCTTCCGGGTTGCACTTCGTGGACGGCAGCGGCATCGAGAGAGTGAAGGTCGGCCTGGCTAAGGCCGTGGACCGGAAAGGAAGGACCTGGCCAGTTGCGATCGAGGGCGAAGGGGCACTCCTGCGAGCCGTGGTGCCCGGCGAAGCCCTGGCCCAGGCGGAGTTCCCGTTGGCGATAGATCCGCTCATCAGCGCCGAGTTCGGGATGGATCAGCCATTAGCCGGGCCTGCTCCTTGTACGCGCGCGGCACCCCTAATCGCCGCCAACGACTCCGGTTACCTGGTGGTGTGGACCCATGGCAATGGCGCGCGACCGACGCCGCGGTTTATGCCGCGCGCCTCAGCCTTGCGGGGGAGCTGCTGGATCCCTTTGGAATCATGGTCAGCGGTGTGGCGGCCGAACAGACCGTCTGCGCGGCCGCGGCTGGCCCCGACGAGTTCCTGGTGGTCTGGTCGGCACCTCACGGAACCTCGGTGAGCGATTGGGACATCTACGGCGCGCGCATTCAAGCCGACGGAACGGTGATGGACGCACCGCCGTTGACAATATGCGGCATGGCCGGGACCGTGCAGAGTTCGCCGGCGGTCGCAGGTAACGGTGACAATTTCCTCGTGGTCTGGCGCGATAGCCGGTCAACGGGCATCTACGGTTCGGTGGTGGCTGCCGACGGCACGCTTTTCTCCACCAACGGCTTCCCGATCTGTGCCGCGGCCAATGACCAGTACACCCCGGCGGTTGCCGCATTGGGAACGAACTATCTGGTGGCCTGGCAGGATTACCGCAATGCCAGTCTCAGCTACCATTCGGATATTTACGCCGCACGCGTCACCGGCAACGGTGTTCTGCTGGACACTAACGGCATTCCGGTTTGCACGGGCACCAACTCGAACTATCACCCCGCCGTCGCATCCAACGGCACTAACTTCCTGGTCGCCTGGGAAGGTTATGACGTGGGCGGCAATGACATCCTGGGAGCGCGTGTCGGGCCGAACGGCCTGGTGCTGGACACCAACGGCTTCGTCATCTCGCACGCCCCCAACGCACAGTTCAATCCCGCCGCCGCTCCCATCGGCGGCGATTTCCTGGTTGTCTGGCAGGATTACCGGGGCAGCCCAACCGACGATTTCGAGGCCACAATCTATGGCGCGCGCGTGCTGGGCAACGGTTCGGTTGCCGACCCGGATGGCGTGGCCATTTCACCGGCTTTGGGCGGGCAAGGCACCGCGGCAGTAGGCACGCACGGCAGTGATGCGATTGTCGTTTGGCAGGACTTTCGTAATAACCCAGCCTCGACCCTTGCGGACATCTTTGGCGCGCCGGTTAGCGCCATGGGCACCCTGGTGGCAGCGCCCGACTTCGAGGTGAGCACCGTGGCGAACACGGAATCCTCACCCGCTTCGGCGGGGAATGGGACCAATTTCCTCGTCGTTTGGGCGGATAACCGGAACGCCCCCGTTACCGCGACCGACATCTACGGCTTGCGTTTGGATCAGGCAGGCAGCTTGATAGATCTGGTCCCTTTTCCGATCTGTGCTGTCACCAATGACCAGACTCACCCTGCCGTTGCCGCCCAAGGCGGCAACTGGCTCGTTGTCTGGTCGGACTGGCGCCTGAGCACCAACGCCACACACTCGGATATCTTCGGCTCGCTGGTCAGCCCCGCAGGCTTGGTCTTGCAACCGGAGGGCATTCCTATTTGTACGGCAGTCAACGATCAGGACCTGTCTGCCGCGGCTGCCCTGGGAACCAACTTCCTGGTCGTCTGGCAGGATGCCCGCCGAACCTCCCCGACCGCGACGCAGATTGACATCTACGGCGCCCGCGTCAGCGGCAACGGCTACTTGCTCGATGCGGCGGCCTTTCCGATCTGCCGCAACTCGGGCCAGCAGACCTCGCCCGCCATTGCCGCGAACGACACGCAGGCGCTGGTCGTCTGGACCGGGGGCCGCTCCGGTGCAACCGTCAACCAGGTCCGGTTTGCGCGAGTTGCAACCGACGGGACGGTGCTGGACACGAACAGCACCGCGGTTTGTCCCACATCCTTTGCCCAAACGGCCCCGGCAGCCGTCGCGAATGGCCAGGGGTATTTCGTGACGTGGGCCGATTGGCGTGCCAGCGCCGCCAACGCTCCAGACATTTACGGCGCGTGGGTGGGCACCAACGGCGCGGTATCCCCCGCCAACGGCCTCCCCATCCGCGTCGCGTCGGGCATCCAAACCACCCCCACCGTGGCGTTCAACGGGCTTGATTACCTGGTAGCCTGGCAGGAGGCGCTTGCTGGCGTCACCAACCTCTTTAGCATCGCCGGCACCCGCGTTGGCTCCGACGGCACTGTTTCGCCCGGATTACTGCTCAACATCAACTCCGTCGGGACGAGTTATTCAGGCCCAGTCGTCCGAGCAGGGCCAGATGGCCGGTTTCTGGTAGTCAGCCAAAGAGCCCAATTCGGCGCCGCCCGGGCCGTCGCGAGCCTGGTTGACCTGCAGGCCATCCCGCGTTTGGATACCCCAACCTGGCTGCCGAACGGCCAGTTCCAATTCCTGGTGCTCGGCGCAGTTGGGGGACGTTACGCTATCCAGGCCTCGGACGCCCTGACGAACTGGACCCAGATCGGAACTATCACAAACATCGTGAATCCCGCTCCCTTCGCCGACCCGGCGGCGTCCCAGCCGCCACGCCGGTTTTACCGCGCTCTTCTCCTGCCATGAAGATTCATTACTGCCTTGCTTTCCTTGCCTTGTCCGCCCAGGCCCAGATGCTCAAGGTCGCCTGCATCGGCGACAGCATCACGGCAGGTGCCAATGTTGACAATCCGGCGGTCAACGCCTACCCCATTGTCCTTGGCCGCTTGCTGGGCACCAACTACCAGGCGAGCAACTTCGGTGTCAGCGGCTGCACCCTGCTGCGCAACGGCGACTCCCCGTACTGGAATCAGTCGGCCTTCCAAAACGCGACCAACTACGCCCCGGATATCGTCACCATCATGCTCGGCACGAACGACTCCAAGCCTCAAAACTGGGTTTACTCCGACCAATTTGCTGGCGATCTCAGCCAGATGATTGATGTCTTTGCCAATCTGCCCTCCCATCCGAGAGTGTTCGTGTGCCTGCCCGTTCCCGCCTATTCCATCGTGAGCGGTATCAATCCCGACATCATCAAAAACCAGATTATCCCCATCATCAAACAAGTCGCTAAGCTCAAGGGGATTATGACCGTGGACATGTACGCTCCACTCAGCGGTCGGCTCGACCTCTTCACCGATAATATTCACCCTGCGTCCGCCGGTGCGGCGCTTATCGCCAAGACGCTGCATGCAGCGTTGCTCACCCCGCCCTGATCCTTGATATGCGGTCGCGAATGTGCAGCCGATAACCTGGGATCAATTCAACGAAGTCATGCCTCAGGCCCAACCGCCTCTTTGGGAAGCCAGCGAGGTCATTAGGACGGCCAGAGTCCGGAAGTCAGGGCCGGGCGGGGAGGCGCGGCCATTCTTCAGAGCCTGACAGGTGCGCGTATCTGGCGACCGCCTGCGCGCGGGACCGCACGTGTAGCTTATCGTACATGCGCCGGACGTAGGTGTTGACGGTGGGCACGCTGATGTTCAAGTGCTCGGCGATTTCCTTGTAGAGGAATCCCCGTGCGAGCAAATCCAGGACCTCCTGTTCACGGTGCGATAGGTCCTCTTGGCCGCTGGGCGCGGCGGTTAGCTTGAAGGACTGGACCACTTTGCGCGCAATGTTGCTGGTCATCGGCGAACCGCCGCGATGGACCTCCTCCACCGCGCCGAGCAACTCCGCCCGTGGCGTTTGTTTGAGGAGATAGCCCGTAGCGCCGGCCGCCAGCGCGTTGTAGATGTGATCGGCGTCTTCATAGACGGTGAGCATGACGAATTGCGTGTCGGGCAACAGGGGCTTCAAGCGTTTTACCGCGTCCACTCCGCTCATGCCGGGCAGGTTGATGTCCATCAACACCACGTTGGGCTTGTTCGCCGGCAGCGCTTCCAGCGCCTTCTCCGCGTCCCCCCAATCCCCCGCGAGGCGAAACCCGGGCGCGTCATTAATCCAGTTCGCAAAAATCCTTCGCGTCTGGAGGTCGTCTTCGACTATGGACACCGCTATGGCCATGGGGATGCTATACACCTTTGAGCCGAAAATGGGGTGTCGTGTCTTTTGATGACACTCATGCCTTGACCACTATCACCAGCTTGGCCCGCGTGCCTTCCCCCGGGGCGGTATCCCAGCCGCAGCAGCCCCCGACTTCCTCCAGACGCTTCTGCATATTCGCCAACCCGTTGCCGGCAGCCGCACGCGACCCATCGGCCGTCAGCACGGTTTGGCCCGTTTGCGGGTCCCACGCAAACCCGCGACCGTTGTCCGCCACCACCAGCATGAATCCGCCGGGCTTTAATTCCAGGGAAATGTGGACCTCGGAAGCGCGGGCGTGCTTGACCACGTTGTTCAAGGCCTCCTTGAAAGCCAGGAAAACATTGTGCCGCACCTCCGCCGTCAACGCCCAGGACGGCACGTGCAACGGCACATCCAGACGGCAGCGTATCCCCGCCGTGCTCAAGAAGTTCTGCGCGAAGCGCCCGAGATACGCCACCAGGCTGTCAAGCGTATCGTGTTTGGGATTGACCGCCCAAACGATTTCATCCATCGCCCGCGTCAGCTCACGCGAGGTCGCGTAGATTTGGTCCACGTCGGCCGCCGCCGCTGGCCGGTCGTCCAGCTCCCCCCGCGCGCTTTGGCTCAACAGGCTGATCCGGGTCAAGCTAGCGCCCAGGTCGTCATGGATGTCCCGGGCAATGCGCGCCCGCTCTCGTTCCAGCGCGCGCTGCCGCTCCAAACGCTCGAACTTGCGCCGCCCGCGCCGGCGGGTCAGCTCGATCACCCCCAAACTGATTGCGCTGACAGCCACAAACCCCGCCCCGGCCTGGAACCACCAGGTCTGCCAGAACCGGGGCAACACCGTGAACGCCAATGAAGCCTCCTCGTTGCTCCACACGCCGTCATTGTTGCAGGCGAGCACGCGGAAATGGTAGGACCGGGGGCGCAAATAGCTGTACTCGACCGACCGCCGGGTGCGGGCTTCCACCCAATCATCCTCCAGACCCTCTAGTTTGTATCGGAAGTGCACCTTCTCGGGCGCGGCGAAGCTCAGCCCTGTATAACGGATGTCAAAACGCTGTCTTCCCGCCGGAATAGCCAGCGTCGCCGCCCCCGCGCTGCGATCGCCTATCGCCGGAGCCGGCAGCTTGACCGGTTTACCTTCCACAGCCAGTTCTTCGATCACGACCGGCGGCGGCACGGTGTTGGTCGTGAAGTTCCGCGGATCAATAACTGCCAGCCCACGACCTGTGGGAAACCATAACCGCCCATCGGCGGTCTTGCAGACGCCCGGCTGGAAACCGCCCGAACACTTTTGCGAAGCCAGACCTTCGGCCTTGCCATAGCTTAAACAGACAACCGATTTCACCTCCCCGTCGGCGCATCGGTTCAGGTCGCTCTTGCTCGCGCGCAGGATGCCTTGATGGGAACCCATCCAGAGGTTGCCGGCGCCGTCATCCGCGATCTGGCTGATCAGGTTGGCCAACAGGCCCTGCGCGGCGCTGATGGTCGCAAACTTCCCCTGCCGCAACCGGCACAGTCCGTTGTCCGCAGTGCCGATCCATAGCGTCCCATCAGCCTCCGGATAAAGCGCCAGCACGAAGTCGCTGCCCAGTCCATCCGGCTTCCGGAGCTGTTGCAAGACGCCGGCTTTTAACCGGCCTAGCCCCCCGCCCACCATGCCAAACCACAGCGCACCGTCCGGTGACTCTGCGATGGCCCGGACATCGGGCGAAGCCAGCTCTGCTTTGCCCGCCGACCAGGTGATCTTCCCCGCTTCATAACGTTGCAGCCCGGCGGTTGTGCCAATCCACAACTCGCCCTGTTTTCCCTCATATAACGCGACCACCGGCGCCGTGATCCCACTCAGGTCGCCTGGCGATTCGAACCGGCCCCCCTGCTCCACCATCAATCCGCCCCCCCAGGTCCCGACAAAGAGTTGCCCGCGCCGCGTCGCCAGAACCGACCAAACAAAGAGGTTGGCCAGGCCGCTGTTCTCGGTGAAGGAAGTCCACTGGCCGCCACGGTAATGGTACAGACCGGCGCCTTCGGTGCCGATCCAGGCGTCGCCTTCCGGTCGCACGATAAAGGACAAAACAGCGCACCCGTGCCAATCGTCCGGAGGATTGAGCATTTCAACCTTGCGCGGCCGCAGGACATCCAAGCCGCCGCCGGTGCCGACCCAGAGGTTGCCCTCCCGATCCTCGCAGAGCGAGCGGACCCAGTCGTGAGACAGACCGTTCGTCCGGGCGAAGTGCAGCGGCTCGGCCCCGGGAGCCAGCAGGTAGAGTCCGTCCCGCAGAGTGCCTGCCAGCAGGGCGCCCGACCGCGTTTCCATCAGTTCCGTTACGAAACCTAGCTCGCACGGGCACGCGCCCAGGTCCAACACCCAGCGGCCTTCCCGCCATTTTCTGAGGTTGCCGTGGCCCATGACCCACAGCCCGCCGTCCCGTGCTGGAACGACCCGCTCAATGAAGTTGGTGCCTTGCGCGCCGTCAAACCCGAACGGCTCCAGCTCGCCGTGTTCGAGCGTGGTCACCCTGCCATTGGCGGTGATCCAGAGTTTCCCACCGCGTTCACTGCTCACAAACACCTTGCGGCTCGGCGAAGCGCCTCCGGGCGGTTCCACCGTGTGCCCGTCCTTCATCCGGACGAGCATCCCCAGGTCACTCAGGACCCATAGATCCCCCCTCTCGTCCACGGCCATGGTCTCGACCGCCCCCCCCGGCCATCCCGGCGCCCGGCCAGCGGGCCGGAACTCGCCGCTGCTGAACCGGCTCAGATCCCCGCTCTCGTGGCCGATCCACAGGACCCCCGCTCCGTCCTCGTAAAGACTGGTAATCCGGTTGTTCTGCAGTCCGGGTGTCGTGGCCGACTCAAAGGGGGTCACGCGCACGCCGTCAAAGCGCATGAGGCCCGTGTAAGTTCCGGCCCGGATATAGCCGTCACGCGATTGGACGACTGAGGTGATCGGATTCTGTTCGAGCCCCTCCTCTACCTGCCAAACATCGTAGGACAACTTCGCAGCGTCTCCCCCATAAACCCCCGACAGCGCGAGGCCCCAACCGCACGCATAAACCCACAAAACCCGGAATAGGAAACCGGCGCGACTCAGCCACTTCCAGCGTGCCGTTAGCAGGAACACGTAAACGACTCTGGCCAAAAAGCCGCCAACTGGCAAGGCCCTTCACCGGCCGCACTGCGCGCATAATTCCTGAGATTCCCCTTGCGGAATGATACGAACGGGCCTTAGATGCAACTCAGTGAACAGTGCCGGCGTTCGCCCGGTCGCGAATATCGGCGGTCCCCAAATCCAACGTAACGAACAGCAAAGGAACAATTCATGAAACGCAAAACAGTATTCAGCCTGGTCACCCTCGCGGCAGCGGCGGCGCTGCTCGGAGCCGAGTCGAGCCCAAAAGAGGCGGTCACGAGCGCCGCTGCCAAGCTGGCGCAGCAAGCTAACTATAGCTGGAAAACCACAACTGAATTCGGGAACTTCACCGGCACGTCTGAAGGCAAAAGCCAAAAGGATGGCCTGGTGGAGTTCACCATGACCTTCGGCGATAACACCACCCAGGCCTTCTTGAAAGACGGCAAAGGCGCCGTCAAGACCTCCGACCAGGAGTGGCAATCGCTGGCCGAGCTGGCCAGCGCCGCGGGCAGCGAGCCCGGGCCGCGCCAGTTCCTGCTGCGCCTCCTGCAGAACTACAAGGCGCCGGCCCCCGAGGTGGGCGACTTGGCCGCCAAGACCAAGGAACTCAAAAAGGACGGGGAGGTTTACGCCAGCGACCTGACTGACACGGGCGCGAAAGAACTGCTCACCTTCGGCAGGCGCCGCGGCGGCAATGCGCCGGAGCCGAAGAACGCCAAAGGCTCAGTCAAGTTTTGGGTCAAGGATGGCTTGCTGTCCAAATACGAGCTCAAGCTGCAAGGCACCGTCACCTTCAACGGCGAAGACCGCGATATGGACCGCACCACCACAGTCGAAATCAAGGACGTAGGCACAACCAAAGTGGACGTGCCCGATGCCGCCAAGCAGAAGCTCTCCGCCGCCGCCCCGGACGCCGCCAAGTAAGCGAGCAAGATCTCCAGATCGGAAGCATGAGCACGACCCGGACTGCCAGCGACCAACTGGCGGTCCGGCCTTCGTCCGAAACCGGGCAGCGCCATGCCGCCTTCGTCACTACGCATTGGTCAGTAGTGTTGACCGCGCGGCGCAGCGATACTACCCGCGCCCAGGCGGCCTTGGCCAGGCTTTGCCAGACCTATTGGTATCCCTTGTATGCTTTCGTCCGACGCCGCGGATATGGCCCTTACGATGCCCAGGACCTGACCCAGGAATTCTTCGCCCGCCTGCTGGGGCAGAATTGGCTGGCCCAGGCCGACCGCGAGCGCGGCCGCTTCCGCACCTTCCTGCTGGCCGCCCTGAGCCACTTCCTGGCCAACGAATGGGACAAAGCCCGCGCCCAAAAGCGCGGCGGCACCGTCGAGTTCGTCCCCCTGCAACTCGACAACGCTGAGACGCGCTACGGGGCGGAGCCTGCTGATCCGATGACGCCCGAGCGGTGCTTCGAACGGCGTTGGGCGCTGGTGCTGCTGGATGAGGTTCTGAACCGGCTGCGCCAGGAGCAGATCGAGGCGGGCGGCGGGGAACTGTTCGACACGCTCAAACCGTGCCTGGTGGGTGCCCGCCAGGCGCAGCCCTACGCCACGCTGGCCATGAGGTTGGGCATGACCGAAGGCGCAGTCAAAGTGGCCGTCCACCGCCTGCGCCAGCGCTACCGCCAACTCCTCCGAGAGGAAATCGCCAACACAGTCTCCACCCCCGAAGAAGTGGACGAAGAAATGCATCACCTCTTCGCCGTTCTGGCTCGCTGAAACGGCCCCCGGCCTGCCGAGTCGCCCCGAATATCCCCCAAATGCCCCTTGAGCAATACGCAACCCCACCGCTATCCCCTTGTAATCCCCCTGTAATCCCCCTGTAAGTCCCCTGTATTCCCCCTGTATATCCGCTGTATTCCCCCTGTGACCAACAGGCTTCTACGGCGCTCGTTTCTGGCTTGCAGGTCCAGACCCCCTCGGTGGACGCATGGACGACCCACCACGCAACGGCAAACGTGCCAGCGGGACGGTAACGATCACCGAGCACCCCCGAAATCCATCCAAACGACTGCCGGCGTCAAGCGCATGGCCATCTTAATCTTTTGTTTGTAACCTCCTGCCCGCCGTTTCTTCAGAACCAGGTAGAAAGACAGTTATGGACGAGACGAGAACATGCCCAAGCTGCGGGAAGGCGCTCCCCGGCGATGCGCCGCAAGGAATCTGCCCCGAGTGCCTGATGAAGGCAGGCTTCGGCACCGCCTCGGGTACTGAAGGCGGAGGAGATGCCCGCTTCGTTCCGCCCCCCGTCGAGACCCTGGCCAAACTGTTTCCCCAACTCGAAATCCTAGCGCTGATCGGCCAGGGCGGCATGGGTGCGGTCTACAAGGCCCGCCAGCCCGGTCTCGACCGCCTCGTCGCCCTCAAGATTCTCCCGCCCCGACCAGGCAGCGACCCAGGCTTTGCCGAGCGCTTCACTCGTGAGGCTCGCGCGCTGGCCCGCTTGAACCACCCGAACATCGTCGCCGTCTATGACTTCGGCCAGGTTAGTGGCGCAGGCGTCTCGCCTGCGAGCGCCCCCGCCGTCCCGCCCGCGGCAGCCCCCACTGCTCCTGCGCCCTCCCCTCCACCCTCAACCCCCGCCCCTCAACCTTTCCCCAGCCTCCACTACTTCATCATGGAGTATGTGGACGGTCCGAATCTGCGCCAGCTTGAGCGCGCCGCCAAACTCTCCCCACGCGAGGCACTCCAAATCGTCCCCCAAATCTGCGAAGCCCTCCAGTATGCGCACGACGAAGGCATCGTCCACCGCGACATCAAGCCCGAGAACGTGCTGTTGGACAAAAAAGGCCGTGTGAAAATTGCCGACTTCGGCTTGGCCAAAATCCTTGGCCGCGAACCGCAGGATTTTCACCTCACCGGCGCAGGCCAGGTGATGGGCACGCCGAACTACATGGCGCCAGAGCAGGTCGAGCATCCCCAGAACGTGGACCACCGGGCGGACATCTACTCGTTGGGCGTGGTCTTCTACGAGATGCTCACCGGCGAATTGCCCCTGGGCAAGTTCGCCCCGCCGTCCCGCAAAGTGCAAGTGGATGTGCGGCTCGATGACGTGGTACTGCGGGCGCTGGAGAAGGAACCGGAGCGTCGCTACCAAACCGCCAGCCAGGTCAAGAACGCCGTGGAGACGCTTTCGACGCAACCGGTCCAGCCCCCGCCGCCGGTCGTGCCGGCGATGGCCGTTGCACCCCAACCGGCTGAGGAGCGGATTCAGAAGCAAGTCAAGTTGACCGGCATCGGCCTGGCATTCGTCGCCTGCTTCAATTGGTTGTTGGCGCCGGTTTGCCTGTACCTGGTAATGGGTGTCTGGGCAACGATGGACCTGAATGGACGCGTCTTGTCCAAGCTGACCATTATTAGCCTCCTGGCCACACCGTTTGTCCTGTGCAGCCTCAACATCTACGCCGCGTTAAGGATGATGCGGCTCGAAGCCTACGGCGCGGCTATCGTTGCCAGCATCTTCGCCATGCTGGTCCCCCCGGGGAATCTGCTCGGGTTCCCCATCGGCATTTGGTCGCTGGTCGTGCTGGCGCGACCGGAAGTGCGGGAAGCGTTTCAGAAACGCAGGGCCTCCCTCGCAGCGGCAGGTGCTAGGCACTCGGCGAAGACGCCGCTCTGGTTTTGGCTCCTCGCTGCGGCACCAGTTCTGGTCATCCTGGCAGTTCTGTTGGCGCGAAGCGCTTCGATCATCGGGGGAGCCTCAGTGCCGCCCGACCGGCTTGCCGAATACGAGAAGATGACCGTCCAGTTGGAGATCCTGAAACATGAGGAGGGCGAGCTACTAAATCGCTACAAACCAGACCATCCCATGGTCCAAAGGACGCACCGCCAGATTGAACAAATAGAGCATCGACAAGCGGACTTTGAGCGCCAGTTCCCGAGCCTAGGGCATGGCGGCGCATCGTCTGGCAGTGTGACCACGCTGAAGACCTTCAACCTGCCCGATAAGCCGATTTCAGGCGAGCTAACCTTAACCGAGGACAATGCCTGGGCCGTCAGTTGCACAACCACGCAGACCTTCCGCCTCTTCGAGGTGCCCGATCCAGGCGTGGAACACTGCACGGTGCTCTACCGGGCGAAGCTGAAGTCTGAGAGCCTGGTTGGCCGCGCTTACCTGGAGATGTGGTGCCAGGTTCCCGGCTTTGGCGAATCCTTCTCACGCGGCCTCGGCAACACCATTTCGGGTTCGAGCGATTGGGCGACTTGCCAAACGCCGTTCTTCCTGAAGGCCGGGGAGAGACCTGACTTAATCCGCCTCAACTTGGTGGTCGAAGGGCGGGGAAAGGTCTTCATCAAGGACGTCGAGTTAACAGCAAGTCCCTCCAAGTAGGGAGCCCGCAGACGGCCCAGGCGTCCGAACCAGTAACCACAAACACAACAAGACAAATCAGCGAAACAGACTATGAAAACAGCAAAGTATTCCCTCCTCATCCTGGGCCTGCTTGCGGCCTTGTCGGCCGCAGCCGATCCCAAACAGAGACCCCAAGCCATGAAGACGTTCACCACCGCCGATCCGCCCATCTCGAAAGACCTGGTAGTAGCCGACGACAAAGCCTGGCTGGCAGACTGCAAGAAGGCGCAAACCATCCGCCTGTTTGAGGTGGATAATCCCGGAGTAGAGCAGTGCGTCGTGACCTACCGGGCGAAGCTCAAGACCGAGAACCTCACCGGGCAAGCTTACTTGGAGATGTGGTGCCGGTTCCCCGGCAAAGGCGAGTTCTTCTCTCGCGGGTTGAACCACGCCGTCACCGGCTCGAACAACTGGGCCTCCTACGAAACGCCGTTCTTCCTGAAAAAGGGGGAGAAGCCCGACCTCATCAAGCTCAACCTCGTGGTCCAAGGCCCCGGCAAAGTCTGGGTGAAAGACGTGGAGCTGCTCAAGAATCCGCTCTCTTCGGGCCAGTGAACCAGAAGGCAGAAGCTCGATGTTTGTTGACACACTGCGCTATGGCGCGCGGTGTAGCCAACAGACGAACGGCTAATCCGCGCTCCCGCTCTGCCCCGGATCCGGTGCGCCGGCTGATAATGCCTCAGTGAAGACGGTGGCTGGTCGGGCGGAAGCGGGTGGGGCGCGTCACTCCGTGCGCGCCTTGGTGCCCTGCAATGGGTCGGCGCGCACGGAGTGACGCGCCCCACCCGCCTTCACTGGGGCATCTCGCCGGGTAAATTCGCGAGCGGAGTTGCCGGTCGGGGCCGTGCGCTCTTGCGCTTGTGCAGGGCCTGCTTGAGCACCCATTCGATCTGCCCGTTGACACTGCGCAGTTCCGCCTGCGCCCAGGCCTCCAGCTCGGCCCAGAGCGCAGGATCAATCCGCAGCAAGAACGGTTTGCGCTGTCCCATGCCGGCTCAGGCGTAGAGGGTGCCGGTGTTCACCACGGGATGCACCTCAGACTCGCCGCAAAGCACTACCATCAGGTTGCTCACCATCGCCGCCTTGCGCTCGTCGTCCAATTGCACCACCTGTTTCTCCGCCAACTCCTTCAGCGCCATATCTACCATGCTCACCGCTCCGTGGACTATCTTCTGCCGCGCCGCAATGACCGCCTCCGCCTGCTGCCGCCGCAGCATCGCTTGCGCGATCTCCGGCGCATAAGCCAGGTGCGTCAGCCGCGCTTCCTCGACCGTCACTCCCGCTTTGGCGAGCCGTTCCTGGAGTTCCTTCCGCAGCGCCTGCGAGACTTCCTCGACGCCGCTGCGCAACGTGATCTCGTTCTCCTCGCCGTGATCGTAGCTGTAGCAACTCGCCAGATGGCGCAGGGCCGACTCGCTCTGCGTCTCGACATACTTCTCATAGTCATCTACGTCGAAGGCTGCCTGTGCCGTGTCCTGCACCCGCCAGATGACGATGGCGGCGATCTCGATCGGGTTGCCGCGCTTGTCGTTGACCTTGAGCTTCTCCCCGTTGAGCGTGCGCGCCCGCAGGGAGATCTTGTGCCGGGACGGGGCTTTGGTGGAGGCGCCTTGCCCGCCCGCCGGTCGTCCTCCCTTCACGGCCGCCAGCTTGCCTTCAAGCTGCGCCATTTGGGCGGAGATCAGGCCCTGCCGATTGCCATTGGAGTAGAACGGGTTGCCCCACCAAAACCCGCTCTCCCGGACCGTGCCCTTATACTTTCCGAACAGGATTAACACGCGCGCCTCGTTAGGCTGCAGCGTGAACAGCCCCGTGGCGAAGAGGATCCCTGTGATCTCCATCAAGATCCCCAGCACGAAGAGTCCCCACGCGGGGTGACCAGCCGCATTCATCCCCATAGGAAACGAGTAGATGAACACCGCCGGCCCGCCGATGATAAGGATGAGCACGACCGGGAGCATCACCCACCCGCTGAGAACCAGCACTGCCTTCTCACGATTAACCGATGCGATTTCTGTATTCATGGATTGCCTTTCGTTTGTTCTTTGTAATGTTGTCCAGCGCTATCACTATGATATCATACTGCTATCGCACACCCCTGCAAGAAGAAAATGAAAGAAAAATGCGGACGGCCCTGCAGCAAATGCAAAGGAGCGCCCCGGGAGGGCACTATTTCGCTCAGACCGGAGCACAAGTCATCTGTTTACAAGCCAGACCCTCCTCCGCACCGCACCGGGGCCTCCCCGGGGCCTCACCGTAGTACCCTCGTTCCGGAACGAGGGTACTACGGTGAGGCCCCGGTGGGGCAATGGAGATATGAGCGGGCGGTAGAGGACCCTACCCCACCTGTCAGAAAACAGCAAAGAGCCCCTTCGGCTAGCCTAACATATTGCAAAACAGTTACTTGCGTTGACTCCGCCGGGAAGCCGGTCTGTCCTGTCAGATGGCCATCTCCCGCCAGCCGGGAGTCGTGCCGCTTGCCCTTGAAACCCAAGCGGTAGCGCCGGGCGACTTACTTGGCTTTGCGTTTGTGTAGTATGAGCTTGTTCCCGTCGGGATCGCACACCATGGCGAACCGGCACACCGGCGTGTCCATCGCGTCCATGTGAACCGGCACGCCCTTGGCCTTCAGGCGTGAGACCTCCGCGTCCACGTCATCCACCTCAAACCCAATGCAGGTTCCATCCGGTGAGGGCTTCCAGGCGTCGCCGTAACTGCCGATCGCGAACGTGCTGGCGCCCAGGTCGTATTCCACCCAAAGGCCGCCGCCGGACTCCATCGTGGGCTTGAACCCCAGCAGACCTTCGTAGAATGCGCGGGCGCGTTTGATATCGGTGACCGGTGTCCCGGTGAATGCAATTTCAGTGATCATATTCTTGTCTCCATTTGCGGTTGCTAATGAGGCTCGCACCCTTCTCCGCTCAGAGCAAGCAGTTCGTTCACTAATATCTTGATCTCATTGGCCGGGAGGCAGGGCGTGCCCTCGATGGCATGCCGATGACTCGGCCAATGCCAGTCGAGCCTCACGTCTATACCACGCCTCACCCTCCCGCCATAGCACCTACAACCAGAAAAGGCTCCGCACCCGTCGCGACCGCGTCTGGCAACAGGGTATCCGGTGGTTCAAGAGAGAAATCCTGCCCACACGCAAAGAACCTCACGAACGGCCGGCGCCGCAGCGTGACGTGGTCGCGGATCGTCCCGCGCAACACCGGATAGCTGGCCTCGAGCGCGTCCAGCACTGATTTCAGCGTAACCGCACCCTCGACGTGGAGCCGCACCTCACCGCTCACGCGCGCCAGCGTCCGCAAATGAGCCGGAAGCAGGACTCGTATCATGCCAGGGTTTGTGCCTCGACAGACAGCACGGCCGGCAGGTCCCGAACGATGGGTTTCCACGTGTTGCCGGCGTCGGCCGAGGCATAGACCTGGCCGCCGGTCGTGCCAAAATACACGCCGCACGGTTCGAGCGCATCTACCGCCATCGCATCGCGCAAGACGTTCACATAGCAGTCCGCCTGCGGCAGTCCCTCAGTCAGCGCCTCCCATTCGTTCCCCCCCGTCCGGCTCCGGTACACCCGCAGCTTCCCCTCCAATGGAAAATGCTCCGAGTCGCTCTTGATCGGCACCACATACACCGACTCAGGTTCATGGGCATGAACCGCAATCGGGAACCCGAAGTCAGTCGGCAGGTTGCCGCTCACCTCCCGCCACGCCTCGCCCCCGTTGTCGGTGCGCATGACGTCCCAGTGCTTTTGCATGAACAGCACACCCGGACGCGATGCGTTCATGGCGATGCAATGCACGCAATGGCCAACCTCCGCATCCGGGTCCGGCAGCTCATACTGGGACTTAAGTCCTGAGTTTATGGGGCGCCACGTCTTGCCGCCGTCATCGGTCCGGAACACCCCCGCCGCCGAAATGGCGACGAAGATGCGCTCGGGCTGGCTCGGGTCTTGCACGATCGTGTGCAGGCACATCCCACCCGCACCCGGCTGCCACAGTTCCCCCTTCGCCTTGCGCAACCCCGCAAACTCCTCCCAGGTCTTGCCCCCGTCCGTCGTGCGGAACAAAGCCGCGTCCTCCGCGCCGGCATAAACCGTATCGGGATCCGTCAGCGAGGGTTCCAGATGCCACACGCGCTTGAACTCCCACGGGTGCTGCGTCCCGTCATACCATTTGTGTGTGCCCGGCGTCCCGTCATAGACGAACTTGTCCCCGACCGGCTCCCACGTCTTGCCCCCGTCGTTGGAGCGCTGGATCTTCTGCCCGAACCAGCCGCTTGTCTGCGACGCATACACCCGGTTCGGATCAACCGGCGACCCCTTCAGGTGATACATCTCCCAGCCCGCAAACTCGGGACCGCTGATGCGCCACCGCTTGCGCTTCCCGTCCGATGTCAGGACGAACGCCCCCTTCCGGGTGCCAACCAATAATCGTATTTTGCTCATAGCTTCCCCTCTCTCATGGTGTTGCTCTTCTATAACCCATGATGCCCCTCCGTTCAAACTCTCGCCTTTCACGTATCACGCAACACGCAACACGCAACACGCATCACGCCTGCCGCCTCACGCATCACGCATCACGCATCACACCCCCGTGCCCCATAGGCGCTAACTTAAGTATTGCCAATCGGGTTCTGGCTGTGTTATCAAGCTGGGGTGAAGCACGCCAATCTACTGGATGAGGAGTGGGAATTCCTCACGGACTTTCTTCC
>Ga0326727_10002187_pt1 | contig 68398 bp, 55 predicted proteins | sample MB2enrmetagenome_FD_207643 | JGI IMG/M metagenome (GOLD analysis project Ga0326727, IMG submission 207643) | Lab enriched peat soil microbial communities from McLean, Ithaca, NY, United States - MB29MY | ecosystem: Environmental > Terrestrial > Soil > Wetlands > Peat | place: USA: New York...
ATCAGCCCAGCAGGACTGGCCTACCACGACGGCGACCTCTACGTAGCGAACTATAGCACCGGCACCATCGAGAAATTCAATGCACTCGGACAAGGATCAATCTTCGCATCGACCAACTTGCTCACTCTCCCCTACGGCCTAGCCTTCGACAGCAGCGGAAACCTCTTCGTCGCAAATCATGGTAACGGCGAGGTCCTGGAGTTTGACAGTAATGGGGTCGGGACCGTGTTCGCCTCCGGTTTGGGCAACGCAATTGACCTCGCCATCGAGGAAATCCCCGAGCCATCTGGCATCTTGCTCGTCAGCCTCGCTCTACCCATCTTGTTTCTTCCATGCGTGGCAGCGTCGTTCAGCCGTGGCGCACACTATCGCCGTCGCCATTCCCAACATCCACGATCCGCTAAAAAGGGAACGCCGTGAAAGCCAGCTTTATCGGGTTCTTGGCCGTCCTTGGAGTGTGCTGCCCACCGTTTCAAGCCGATGCTCAGACCGTGTACGTGTCGACCTTTAATGTGCAGTCTATTCTCCAAATCAATTCCGCGGGCGCTGTGACGACGTTCGCTACGGCTAGTTCCGGCCTCTATTACCCCGGTGGCCTCGCATCTGACAACAACGGCAATCTCTTCGTCGCGAATTCGGGGGGAGGCAACGGCAACAGTACGATCGAAGAGTTCACTCCCAATGGAGTCGGGACAACCTTTGCCAGCGCAGGATTGAGTTACCCCGTTGCCCTCGCCTTCGATGGCACGGGAAATCTGTTCGTCGCTAACGAAGGGAATAACACCATTGAGGAGTTCGCTCCAAACGGATCGGGCACCGTCTTCGCAACCGCCGCTTCCGGCTTGGACTACCCGTCCGGTCTGGCTTTTGACAACAGCGGCAATCTGTACGTAGGGAACTACAACAACACGATCCTAGAGTTCAACTCAAACGGTGACGTATCCGTTTTTGCAACGAACGGCCTCGACAACCCCGGAGCGCCCGCCTGGTTCGGCGGAAACCTCTACGTCGCGAATGGTGGAAACAACACCATCGAAAAATTCAACGCACTGGGCCAGGGCTCTGTCTTTACCAGTACCAACCTCATCAGCTTCCCGGAGGCGCTCGCCTTCGACAGCAACGGCAATCTGTACGTCGCCTGTCACAGCGTAACGTTCGGTGACAGCCGAATTCTGAAATTCAATCAGGACGGCGTCGGCTCGGTATTCGCTTCGGGTTTGGCAAACGCCGTGGGCATCGCCATCGAGGAAATCCCCGAGCCATCCGCTCTTCTCCTCCTCGGCCTCGGCCTGTCCGTCCTCGCCTTCTCCCACCGAGCGGCGTTGCCATATCCTCGCTCACGCCATCGCCGCCGCCGCACCACGTCACGACCCAAATCCGTTTGACAAGCTCCCGCGGGTTCGCCTAGCGTTCCCGGTCGATGCCAGCAAAAACGCCAACGCCGATCTCTCCGTCCACCACCCGGCTCGGCTGGATCGGCACGGGCGTGATGGGAGTCTCCATGTGCGGGCATCTCCTGGAAAAAGGCTACACCGTCACCGTCCACAATCGGACCAAACCCAAAGCGCAGCCGCTGCTCGATAAGGGCGCGCAGTGGGCCGATTCTCCCCGGGCCGTCGCCTCACAATCGGACGTGATCTTCACCATGGTCGGCTACCCACGCGACGTGCGCGAAGTCTACTTCAGCAACGATGGTGTGCTCGCCGGGGTCAAGCCGGGCAGCGTCGTCATCGATATGACCACCACCGAGCCGAGCCTGTCGAAACAGATTTATGCCGCCGCCAAAGTCAAAGGGGTCGATGCCATCGACGCGCCCGTCTCCGGCGGCGACGTCGGCGCGCGCAATGCCACGCTCTCGATCATGGTCGGCGGCGACGCGGATGCCGTCGGGCGCGTGCTGCCGCTGTTACAAATCCTCGGCAAGACCATCGTCCATCAGGGCGGTGCCGGCGCGGGTCAACACGCCAAGCTGTGCAACCAGATTGTCATCGCCGGCACCATGATCGGCGTATGCGAAAGCCTGCTCTACGGCGCCAAAGCCGGTTTGAATCTCGACACCATGCTCCAATCCGTTCGCCCCGGCGCAGCCGGTTGCTGGACGCTCGATAATCTCGCGCCGCGCATCCTCCAACGCAATTTCGCGCCGGGTTTCATGGTGGATCACTTCGTCAAGGACATGGAAATCGCCCTCACCGAAGCCGACCGCATGAACCTGACCCTGCCGGGCCTGAAACTGGTCCACGACCTCTACCGCGCCGTCCAGGCCCAGGGCCACGGCAAAAGCGGCACCCACGCGCTGTATCTCGCCCTCGAAGCCATGTCGAAGAATCAGCCGTAACGAGCGCCATACCCCTGCCTAACGCACGCGGAGATTGACGCGGGGCTCCAGAAGCTTGTGGACGAAGGGGTGCTTCAGGACAGTAACGGCGCGTCCGCCCGGGAACGCCCGGCGAGTGACCCTCACAGATGTTTCTACTTCGACACCATTGTGCCGGCGATGGTCTCGAGAAACGCTTTCATGCGGCGAGCATCATCGGGTGTTATGGGCGATAGGCGCTTGGTCAGGTTCTCAGAAGCCCAACCCTTGCGGATGGCGAAGTTGTATAGTTGGCTGACTCTCACTTTGTTCTGACTGCGGGTACGGAAGGAAAGTGTCTCGTTGCCAATGAACTGTTCCAATTCGACCAGGGTGATGCTGCTCAATGTCCGGTTCGGAAAAGCTTTGGAGAATTGTCCCAGGCAGGACTTCAAATCCCGCAATGTCCGGGTGCGACGCCCGTTCCTGGTCGCCGCTTCCAGGTGCGCTTTGGCAATTTCCTCAATCTTCGGAGCGTTTCGGAATTTTAAAACAGTTTTGACGTAGTGCTCAACGGCCTCGGTCAGGCTGGCTCCATACGGTTTGAGAATTTCAACCAGCCGGGCGGCTTCTTCCCGCACGGACGAGGGCGCCGACGCGGCTGGGACGCCGCACAAAAAGCACGGGCTGAATCTCGCTCGGCGCACAGGCTTTGGTTTGTTGGCTTTGGTCATGGCCGATTCGTTTGCTCGCAATCCATATGTGCTATATACAAACGCGATGCGCAAGTAGAATTGCGGTTGCATTCCGCAGGCTGATTCCGTAAGAGTTGCGTCCGCGAGTTTCCACAGATTGAAAGGACGATAAGCCATGTCAGTACCAATTCATGTGAATTTGAAGAACCAGGTCGCTGTGATCACCGGCGGCGGCGGCATCCTGTGCAGCGTGATGGCCAAGGCGTTGGCCGAGTGCGGGGCCAAGGTCGCCATTCTGGATCTGAAACCGGAGTTCGCCCAGAAAGTCGCCGATGAAATCAACACGGCCGGCGGCGTGGCGCGGGCGTTTGCGTGCAACGTGCTCGAAAACTCCAGCATCGAGCACGCCCACGAGCAGATCAAGAAAGCACTCGGACCGGTGGACATCCTGATCAACGGCGCGGGCGGCAATCACCCCAAGGGCACCACATCGAAAGAGTTTCTCACCGTCGAAGATCTTACTCAGAAAAAGGATGGCGTCGTCACGTTTTACGATCTGACGGTCGAGGGCATCCAGTTCGTGTTCAACCTGAACTTTCTCGGCACATTCCTGCCGACGCAGGTGTTCACCAGGGACATGGTGCTCAGGAAACACGGCAGCATCATCAACATTTCCTCGATGAACGCGTTCAAGCCGCTCACGAAAATCCCGGCCTACAGCGCGGCCAAAGCGGGCGTCAGCAATTTCACCCAATGGCTCGCGGTCCATTTCTCGAAGGTCGGCGTGCGCGTCAATGCCCTGGCCCCCGGTTTCTTCCTCACGGACCAGAACCGCACGCTGCTGACGCAGGCCGACGGTTCCTTGACGACGCGCGGCAACACGATCATCAGCCACACGCCCGCGGGCCATTTTGGGAAACCGGAGGATTTGATCGGCACGTTGCTGTGGCTGCTCAGTGACGAGGGCTCGGGCTTCGTCACCGGGCAGGTCATCGCGGTGGACGGAGGTTTCAGCGCGTTCAGCGGCGTATAGCGGAACCTGTCGGAAGACGTAATCGCGGCTGCGGGTGGACACGAATTGCTACGAATCATTGGTGTTCATCCGTGTGGATTTGTGGCTAACTGGGTGTCGCGACACGGTGGATTGGATGGGTCGTCCCGTGGCCGCAGGCTTCAGCCGGCGCGCCCGAAAGGGTGCGGATACCGGCAAAGGAAGGCTGACGGAATACTAGCATTTTCAACCAAGGAAACTGACAATGACCACACCACAATCTGAAATCGGCCTGATCGGCCTGGCTGTCATGGGCGAGAACCTCGCCCTCAACATCGAAAGCAAAGGGTTCCCCATCTCCGTGTTCAACCGCACGACCTCGAAGGTGGACAACTTTATCAACGGGCGCGCCCAGGGGAAGAAGTTCTTCGGCGCGCACTCCCTGCCGGAATTCGTCGGCTCGCTGAAACGCCCGCGCAAAATCATCATGCTCGTCAAGGCCGGCCAGGCGGTGGACGAATTGATCGACCAATTGGTGCCGCTCCTCGAACACGGCGACATCCTGATCGACGGCGGCAACAGCCATTTCCCCGACACCATCCGCCGCACCCAGTACGTCGAGAGCAAGGGATTGCTCTACATCGGCACGGGCGTGTCGGGCGGCGAGGAAGGCGCGCTGAAAGGCCCGTCCCTGATGCCCGGCGGCAGCCCCGCCGCGTGGCCGCTGGTGAAAAACATTTTCCAGGCGATCTGCGCCCGCACACCCGACGGTGAACCGTGCTGCGACTGGGTCGGTGAAAACGGCGCAGGCCATTTCGTCAAGATGGTCCACAACGGCATCGAGTATGGCGACATGCAGATGATCTGTGAGACCTACGACCTGATGAAGCGCGGCCTCGGCATGACCAACCAGGAAATGCACGACGTCTTCGCCGAATGGAATACGGGCGAACTCGACAGTTATCTCATCGAGATCACGCGCGACGTCCTGGGCTTCAAGGACGAACAAGGCCAGGAAGTCGTGGACCTGATCCTCGACGCCGCCGGCCAGAAGGGCACCGGCAAGTGGACGGTGGTCGCCGCGCTCGACGACGGGATGCCGCTGACGTTGATTGGCGAAGCGGTGTTTGCCCGGTGTCTGTCCGCGGTCAAAGAGGAACGCATTGCGGCTTCCCTCGAGATCAAGCCCAAGGTCAGAAAGTTCACGGGCGACAAGGCGAAGTTCGTCAACGATCTCCGCGCCGCGTTGTATGCGTCGAAGATCGTCAGTTACGCGCAGGGCTACCAGCTCATGCGCGCCGCCGCCAACACGTACAAGTGGAACCTCAACTACGGCGGCATCGCGCTGATGTGGCGGGGTGGTTGTATCATCCGCTCGGCGTTCCTCGGCGACATCAAGAAGGCGTTCCAGCGCAATCCTGAGTTGGTCAACCTGTTGCTCGACAAGTTTTTCAAGAAGGCCGTGGGCAGCCGGCAGGCCGCCTGGCGCCGCGTCATCGTCAAGGGTGCGCAGCTCGGCATCCCGACGCCGTGTCTGGGTTCGGCGCTGGCGTATTTCGACGGCTACCGGAGCGACCGGTTGCCGGCCAACCTGTTGCAGGCCTTGCGCGACTACTTCGGCGCCCACACCTACGAACGCGTGGACAAACCGCGCGGCCAGGCCTTCCACACGAATTGGACCGGCCGCGGTGGCACGACCACCTCGCAGACCTATACGGTGTAGAAGCCGAGAAGGACCGGCGTGAAAGACAAGTTGTTGGCGGCACCCATGGAACGCATCGAAGAGCGCATCTTCACGGTGCGTGGGCAGCGGGTCATGCTCGACGCCGACCTTGCGGCGGTGTACGGCGTCTTGACCAGAAATCTAAACAAAGCGGTGAAGCGCAATCGTGATCGCTTCCCGGATGACTTTGTGTTTCTGCTTACCCGGCAAGAGGTTGCAAACTTGAAGTTCCAATTTGGAACTTCAAGTTTGGAGCACGGCGGCAGACGCAAACCGACGTGGGTTTTCACCGAACACGGCGCGATCATGGCGGCCAACGTCCTCAACAGCAAGCGGGCGGCGTGTGGACAAACCGTGCGGCCAAGCCTTCCACACGAATCGGACCGGCCACGGCGGCACGACCACCTCGCAGACCTACACGATGTGACGCCGATTTTGTCTTTGTGCGGAGTATTCGGCGTTATGACAAAGTGAGTTTGTGCTATAAACACTGTTAGCCCAAAAGAGCCATGCAGCCTCCTACGAATGACAACGAGCCTCTTCCTGCCGCATGGGAAGCGTGGTGTAAGCGCGGAAGGCCATCTGCGGGACATCGACGCCGTGCAGTGCGGCAGCTCCTTAAAAACGGGGAAGTAAGAGGCTACTACAGTGATCTGCTGCTGGATCCCACGCTGCCTGACACTCATCCGCTCTATCCTTCGGTCGAGCATACCAGTTATCCGAAGCAGCCTGCAGAGATTGTCGTCGAGACCCGCATCGTGAATGACATGAAATCGATTCTCAGCGAAAAGGAGTTCTGGCATGTAATTGAGCACCTTTTCGTTGTAGGCACCGCCCAGAAGAAAATCATGGAGCCATGCCAGCGACGAGACGCTTGGTCTCCCGCGAGACACTATGCAAAGAAGGGCTAACAATGCGATGAGCCGAACGCGGGCTATCGCCCGCATCGGCTATCTCAGACGTTCGGCCCCAATTGAATCGTTCAGCTAAAAAGGGGCAACACACATCCTATGCGGGTAAGCGAAAGGAACATCACATGAAGATTGAACTGAAGAAGAACTGCAAGTACGCGCTGGTCGTGCCCTCAAGCATGGGGATCCGGATTACGCCCCCCAACGGGCAGCCGGTGCATTGCGCCGCTTCGTACACGATGCAGGCCACCAGTGCGGAGACGAACGTGGCGAGCGTGGCGTCGTTTCTGGGTCTGCGAGTGAAAGTCCTGACGACATTCGTCAAGGGCAGTCCGATCGCGCAGGTTATCAAGGACAACCTCCAGAGCCGCCACATGGACTACGAAGGCGTCGAGGTTCCGCAGGGCGGCCCGTGGGGCTATCGGCATCAGTTCAATATCGCCGACAGCGGTTACGGGTCGCGCGGACCCCGTGTGTGGAACGATCGCGCGGGCGAAGTGGGCCGGACGCTGAACGTGAAAGATTTCGATCTGGACCGGATCTTCGGCAAGGAAGGCGTTCAGATCGTCCACCTGTCGGGCTTGATCGGCGCGCTGTCGCCCGAAACGGGGACGTTCTGCCTGGAACTCGCGCGGGCGGCGAAGAAACACGGAACCAGGATTTCGTTTGACCTGAACTACCGCGCGTCGTTCTGGAAGGGTCGCGAGAAGGAACTCGCCGCCATCTTCGCCGAGATCGCCAGCGTGTCGGACATTCTGGTCGGCAACGAGGAGGACTTCCAGCTTTGCCTCGGCATCAAGGGTCCCGAAGCGGGCGGCAAGGGCCTCACGTCAAAGATTGACGGCTTCAAGGGGATGATCCAACGCGTGAAGAAAGCGTATCCGAACGCTTCGACGTTCGCCACGACGCTTCGCGAAGTCGTCGATACGAACCACCACCTGTGGGGCGCGATCATGGCCGCGGGCAAGGACTGGCACGTCGTCGAGCCCCGCGACATCACGGTCCTGGACCGCATCGGCGGCGGCGACGGGTTTGTCGGCGGCATGCTCTACGCGATCCTCAAGGGATGGGAACCCGAGAAGTGGGTCCAGTTCGGATGGGCCAGCGGCGCGCTGGCGACGACGCTGCTGACCGACTACGCGCAGCCCGCGGACGAAGATCAGATTTGGAGCATCTGGAAGGGCAACGCGCGCGTCCAGCGGTAAGCAGCTTGGTGCATCGGGGTTCGAGCCGCGGCACGTATAAGGTAATCGACGTAGCATTATGCGTCCGTGCCCGTTCTTGCGATTCGGTTCGCTTGTAATCGGCACTTGCCGCGTGTAATTTACTTCTGCTGGCCGGTGATCAATCTCTGAGGAACCAACATGGCTACATACTTTGCACGCGGCGGGGTCAACGACAACATCACCACTGCGGACAAGCGCGAGGCGCTGGCGCAAGCACTCAAAGTCATCGGTAAAACGCCGCGCAAGGTGCTGGTGCTGCCACCAGACCACACGCGGCTGAATTCCAATGCTGGGGAGTTGACCGACCTGCTGTACGAACTGCTCGCGGGGAAGGCCGAAGTGGACATCATGCCGACGCTCGGCACGCATACGCCGATGACGGAAAAACAGCTGCGTATGATGTTCGGCGACAAGATTCCGTTGGACCGATTCAAGGTGCACGACTGGCGCAAGGGCATCCGTCACGTCGGCGACGTTCCCGGCCAGAAGGTGCGGGAGTGGTCGGGTGGCCTCGTGGACTACGACGTGCGCATCGAAGTCAGCCAGCGGTTGTTCGCGGGGTACGACCTGATCCTGTCCGTCGGTCAACTCGTCCCGCACGAAGTCGTCGGTATCGCCAATTACACCAAGAACATCCTGACCGGCGCGGGCGGCGCGGACACGATCAATAAATCGCATTTTCTGGGTGCCGCCTACGGCATGGAGCGGATGATGGGCCGGATCGACACGCCGGTCCGACGCCTGTTCAATTACGGCGCCGACATGTTCCTGCGCGATCTTCCGATTGTGTATGTGCTCACCGTGATGGAGAAGAATAAAACCGGCAACGGCATGATCATGCGCGGGTTGTACGTCGGCGACGACGTGGAGACGTTTACGATTGGCGCGCGGCTGTCGCAAAAGGTCAACCTCGACCTGCTCGACAAGCCGTTGCGGAAAGTGCTGGTCTATCTCGATCCGCACGAATTCAAGAGCACCTGGCTCGGCAACAAAGCGATTTACCGCACCCGGATGGCGATGGCCGACGGCGGGGACCTGATCATTCTCGCGCCGGGCCTGAAAGAGTTTGGCGAAGACGCCGAGATCGACCGGCTCATTCGCAAGTACGGGTACCGGGGCACGCCGGCCACATTGGCGGCGGTCAAAGCCAACGCGGAGCTGCAGAACAACCTCAGCGCCGCCGCGCACTTTATCCACGGCTCCAGCGAAGGCCGGTTCAAGATTACCTACTGTCCCGGCCCCGGCCTCAGCGCCGACGAGATTCACTCGGTCGGATTTGAGGCCGGCAACCTCGACGCGATCGTCAAGCGTTATCAACCCGAATCCCTGAAGGACGGTTTCAACCGCCTGCCGGACGGCGAGGAGATTTTCTACATCAGCAATCCTGCGCTCGGCCTCTGGGCGTTGCGCACCCAGTTCGAGCCGGCCGCGTAACGATGGTCTGCGGGTTCCGAAGCGGACGGCGTACCTCTGCGTGAAGTCAAGGGTGAAGCCTGATCCGATCCTCGTGGCTGGTCACCCTTTCCGGGCTAAGGGTGGACGGCGATAACACCAGCCGCCGCGTTATGTGTGGCACGCCAAGGGCGGCGGCAGCCTTTCCCCTAGCTCCGGACGAATACTCCCTGTGGCTCGATAAAACTAAGAGCCCATCTTAAAACCGCGTGCCGCGACTTGAATTCCGAGGATTTCCGCCAAAATCTGGGTTTTGGGATAGGCTCTAAGTCACGTCAAGTCTGGGCCTTCGTTTGACTTCATGCAGTAGAGATGCGCGGATTTCATTCGTTGGTCAATTGGATGACGGCGGCCGACGACACCGGCACTTTCACTGAAAACTGTCCTTTGTTGAAAGGGGTGGACAAAGAAGTCCACTTGCCAGGCCAACTGCCGTTATCTTGAATTGACGCTCCACCTAACGTCACACCCGCAGTGGCGGTGATATCGCTGCCGGGTGCGGTCAGGAACATCACCTGTCTACGAGTATATGGATTGCCGGGTGCGATGGTGACGTTCGCATCACGTGATCGCGCAGTCTCCTTGTTGATGAGCGTGATGTACAGGCTGCCGTTGTTGGATCGCACGCCATACGCGGTCAGGTTGATTTGATCGGTGTTGGACGTGAAATGGACGGGGATCAATTGACCGTGACAACCCAGATCAAATGCCTTGATCCCATACCCCAGCGGTCGTACCGCAAACCCTTCCGCGGAATTCCAAAACACGACATACCTTTGAGGTTCCGTAGGCCGCGCGCTGTCCACGTAGCCGCCCGTGTGAAAGTTTATCCCCGCAGCGCCGTGATTGGCCCACCAATACAGGTAATCCAGTGCCCACAACGCGGAGGCGAACGCGTCGCTGGAGCCGGAGGCGCCGCCATTGGAGTAGCTGTTGGCCTCTTCCAACCGATATTGCATTCCAGAAGCCAGCACCGTGGGAACAAATGTGTCGTATAGTTTTTGATAGACGCTGAAAAGACTTGCAGAGAGCAATTTTTCACAGGCCGCCACGGCATTGGTGGCTGCGCGACCACTTCCCCCCGGATATTCATGTTGCGTGACCATCAGGACATGTTTGTTGTGCGCGAACTCTCTGGCAAAATCGTTCGCCCACTGAACGTCTTTGTGCATCGTGCTCGGACCGCAAAACACGGCCTCGGGAGCATTGGTGGCGGCGCTGATTACCGCCATGTAATTACTGACCGCCTGGTTATAGGCTTGCGAGTCTTTGAACAGCTTGTCGGATTCGTTTCCGAGGGCGAAGCAGGTAAGTTCGGACCGATAGTTGTCCATTATGTATTTGGCTGTTTTGGCGGCATCCACCGGGTTGTTTCCGTTCAGTCGGAGGGTGTAAATGACTTTGATGCCCGCCGCCCGGGCAAAACCAAACAGGCTGTCAATGTCAGCCTTGTCCGGAATCTTCACAGTGTCCCGTTCCGCCGTATTGCCGCCAACCCGTAGACTTTGAATCCCCAGTATCTGGAACATTCTGACCAATGACTTGTTCGCTGGGCTGAAAAAATATTCACCGTTCGTGGCCGGGTCGACCAACGACATTTCATAACTTAGCCCAATGAAATCGGACGGGATCGTTGCGCCGGGAGATTTTGGATCAAGAGTAATATCTACGGGCAACGCCGCGAGAGTCATGCTGGAACACAGGCAAAAAGCGATCAATGAAGGGAGAACTTTTCTCAAAAAGGTGGCCGGTACATTCATGTGGCCGACTGTATGTCGTCAACAATTGTCGGGCAAGCGGAAACGCAGAATACGGCATGCTGGAAAGCAACTCCGATAGCCTTGACCGCGACGGGTCGGATCACTCCTTGACCTGCAAGGATGCGGAGCTCACCCCGGGGCTTTCGCGGAGGTTTCTCTGACCGTTAAACTCGACGCAAGAAGCACATCCATGAGACTTTCGTCCTCGGAGGCGGCGCGCCTCAGCAACAACTCGGCGGCGGTCACTCCAATCTTCTCGGGGTCGGCATGCGCACCCGTGATTTTGGGATGTTCCTCCTCGCAAACGCGCGTGGCATCCACGGCGACCACGCTGATTTCCTCCGGCACGCGCCACCCGTTTTGCATCAGACAATTAATCACCCCACGGGCCATCAATCCGTTGGCGCAAATCCAAGCCGTAGGAAAATTCTTGCGCGAGATTTGGCCAAGCATGATTTCGCCCGCTTTCCATCCACTGAGGCGGTCGCCGAGGTCCACATTCACAATGAATTTGTCGGCCAGTTTCAAGTCGTGCCGATTTAGCGCCTCAATCAATCCTGCGTGCCGGCGGATATTGTAATGAAGCCCTTTGTCACCCGCGATCCAGGCAAACCGGCGGTGCCCCAGCTCTGTCAGATGGTCTACCAGAAAACTCAATGCCTGATCCTCGTTCGCCATCACCGAATGGCAGATTCCGGGGTAGCTCACGGAGACGGCTACCAGATTCGGCTGCACCGCTTTAATGGCTTTCAGGAATTTGATGTCGACCTCTCCGAGCACGGCGAGGCCGAAGACCTGGTTTTGCCGAAGCTTTTGTTGCACGGTGCGGGTGCCAAGGTCGTCTTCGGATCCGAGAAACACCGAGTGGTAACCGCGCGCCAGCAAGCCGGTATGCAACCCGTGTTGCACGTGGCTGAAGAAATTGCTCTGGGTGTGCAACCGCAGCCCGCTGCGCAAAATGAATCCCACATTCGTGATCAGGGCGCCGTTGCCATTGAGCTGCATGCCCTTGGGCCGATAGCCGATCCGGAGAGCGTGGTCCCAAATCCGCTGATAGGAATCCGCGCTGATGTTCTGCCGCATCCCGTTCAGCACCATGGACACCAATGCCTGCGAAACGCCCAAGTCCTGGGCAATGCGTTGCTGGGAAACGCTCTCTTTCTTCTTCACAATCCGAATGTAAACCAATGCGGCTGTGGTTGAAAGCAGAAAGCGCCGGGCGGTGTTTCAAATTTTTCACTTGCAAACGTTGGGAAAACCTAATAATTATAAAGCAATGTTCCAGCATCGTGCCATTGTCGCCTTGAGCGACCTCGAGATCGACGACTTCCTCCCCGGGCCGCTCTGGGGAGAATTGGAGGAACTCCTGTCCGGGTACCGCCGTATCCAGCTCCCGCTGACCAGATCGGACGATTGGGAGCGGCTGTGGCGCGGCTCTCCAGCGGACATTCTCATCTCCGCATGGCAAACGCCTTCACTCAACTCCACCTTGCAGCCGTCGGATTTGGAGCGGTTGAGTTACGTGTGTCATTTGGCGGGCAGCGTCCGCAAGCTCGTCCCCCGCGAGTTGATCGAGCGGGGCTTGCTGGTCACGAACTGGGGTAGCTCGATCAGTGCAACCGTTGCCGAGTGCACGCTGATGCTCATCCTGATGGCTTTGCGGCGCGCCTCGCATTGGGCGGTGGCCATGCACCGTGACGGCGCATGGAAAAACGGAAACACTTACACGCAAAGTTTGCTTGGACGGCGTGTGGGGATTCACGGCTTCGGCTCGATCAGCCAATGTCTGGTCCCGATGCTGCGGCCGTTTACTTCAACGATACAAGCCTATTCACCGAGCATGCCGGATGCGATCTTTTCCACACTTGGCGTGAAACGTCTGGCATCGCTGAAGGAACTATTCGCCGAATCCGACGTGGTCGTGGAGTTGGCCGCGGCAACGCCGGAGAACTATCATGTCGTGACGGAGGGTCATCTGCGCATGATTCCCGAAGGCGGCGTGTTTGTGAATGTGGGGCGCGGCTGTGTGGTGGACAAGGAAGGGCTGCTCCGCGTCGCGCGGGACGGCACGCTGCAAATTGCGCTCGATGTTTTCGAGCATGAGCCGCTGCCGGCCGATTCGCCCCTGCGCGGATTGCCAAACGTCACGCTCCTGCCCCATCTGGGTGGTCCCACGCGCGACCGGCGGCGCGATGCCGGCGCCCTCGCAGTGAAAAATCTCCGCGCCTTCTTGCGCGGTGAACCGCTGGACGCCATCGTGACACTGGAGGTTTATGACCGCTCCAGTTAGCACCGGCGGCCTGTCGTGGGGCATTTCGACCATCGGTTGCGCGGATCTCTCCCTTCCGAAAATCTGCAAGCTTCTCAGCGAGTTCGGTCTCCGTGAACTTGAGATTCGTGCCGTGGACGGGCGTATTGATTTGCCGCAATGGGCTGTGGACACCGGCTGGCCACCGCTACGGGCCGCCGCCTTGTTCGTAAAACATCAGATCCATTTCCGCGTTGCGGGCTCTTCCTTCAAACTTGTCGGCAACGATGAAAAGTCACGCGATGAAATGGTAGCGTTTTGCCAATGGGCCGATTCGTGGGGGGCAACGTACATCCGCGCGTTTGGCGGTGGCACCTGGGGGAAACCGTTGACGGACACGGATTACAATCAAGCGGCCCACACGGTCGCATGGTGGTATCGCGAAAGGAAGCGGCATGGCTGGCAGACCGAATTGCTACTGGAAACTCATGACGGCTTCTCCGCTTCCACTCCCTGCCGCAATCTCATGGCGCGGTTAACCGAACCGATCGGCATCATCTGGGACTCGCATCATACCTGGCGGCTTGGCGGCGAATCCCCGCTCGAATCGTGGTCGCAACTATCCCGGTGGATTCGTCACGTTCACGTCAAAGACAGCATCGGCAAACCGTCGGCGCGCCACCCGTTCACGTATGTGTTGCCCGGCGACGGCGAGATGCCGCTGGGACAGGTCGTCGAGATATTGAACGAGCATCAGTTTACGGGGGCGGTTTCCCTGGAATGGGAACGCCTCTGGCATCCGTATCTGCCGCCGTTGCGCGAGGCGTTGACGCGATTGAAAGCGCAGCCGTGGTTTGTGACTTCGGTGAAGACTGTCGATGAACACCCATCTCCTGTCATCGCCCGCTAATTCTCCCGCGGCAGCTCCGAACACTCTTGTAAACAAGTTACCGGAAGGCGCTTACGCGTGGTGGCGGTCCGCAGCCGAACATCTTCTCGTTCCGCTGGCCGCTCTGATGAAGCCGGACAAGGCGGATCTACCATTGCGCGGACAAGCCAGCAACCACGGTGCGCAAGCGGATCGGCTCGAATCCTTCGCCCGTCCTTGCCTGCTGGCAGCTCACTGGTTCGCGAGCGAACCGGGCGCGTCCGAGAAACTTTCCCGTGATGAAATAGCGGCGTGGTTCCGGCGCGGGTTGCTGGTTGGCACCGACCCTTCCAGTCCGGAATACTGGGGGCCGACGGCGAATCATCATCAGCACACTGTTGAAATGGGGGTGCTCACGCTGGCGCTGCAAATCGCCCGCTCGTCCCTGTGGGAGCCGTTGTCGAAATCCGAGCGCGAACAGGTGGCGCGCTGGTTCGCCAGCATCCGCGGCGCGGGGTTGCACCGTAACAACCACATGTTCTTTAGTGTGATGACACTGGCGTTCTTGAATCAAGAGGGTTTTGCCCGCAGCAGTGACGGGCCGGTAATGCGTCACTTGCTGGACGTGCTTGAAAACATGGCGCTGGGCGGCGGATGGTTCATTGACGGGATGAACGAAACAATTGACTATTATCAAGCTTACGCCTTTCATTACTATGGATCGTGGTGGGCCAGACTTTACGGCCACACCGATTCCGAACGCGCCCGTCGCTGGAAGGAGTGGACCAGACAGTTTCTCAAGGATTACATCCACTTCTTTGCTGCCAGCGGCGAAAATCCTCCCTTCGGACGGTCTCAATGCTACCGGTTTGCCGCGACGGCGCCGTTCGGCTTGGCGGAATTTTGCGGGGTGTCGGCCATCCCGCCGGGCCAGGCCCGGCGCGCCTGTACGCGCAACCTGGATTTTTTCCTCCGTCGCGACGTGTTGCAGAAGCAGGGAGCGTTGTCGCTCGGCTGGGTCGACGAATTCCCGGACCTCACCGAGGCGTACAGTTGCGCCGGCTCCCCGTATTGGGCTGCAAAGGGATTCGCCCCGTTGCTGCTGCCGTCGAAACACCGGTTTTGGCAGGCGAAGGAAGAACGTCTGCCGTCCGAAAAATCAGATTTCCAGATCGCCCTGCCCCAGGCCGGATTGGTCGTGCGCAGCCATGATGGCGAAGTCGAGGTCTTGAACAACGCCAACGGAATCTGCGTGGGCAACATCGCGTTCGGCACCTGGAAGTGGGGCAAGCTGAGTTTCCGCTCCGGCGTCGGCGGCGAAATCGCGCCCGCCGCCGGACGCTATCCTCTCGATGCGGCGCTTACGGCGGAATTCGCGAATGGAACGGTTTATGGCCGGCACCAATGTCAGCCTGTTGCCGTGGCCGCGGATCATTGCGCGTCGGTGTACGGCTTGGGCGACCGGTACACCCAGAATCAGGCGAGCGTCGAAACACATCTCTGGTGGAAAGGGGGTTGGCAGCTCCAGTGGCACCGCGTGGTCGCTTACCAACCAGCGCTCTTTCGGCTGGGCACTTACAGTTTGCCGTTGAAAGATGCCTCCCCGCAGAATGTGTCGATTGCTGCGGAGTTTGCTCACGCCGAAAGTGTCGAGTGTGGCGTGGCCATCCAACCATTGCTGGGTTTTCAGCGCCTCAAAGCGCACGAGTCCGATCCGCAACGCCGCACGCACATTCTCAGTTGGCACTCGCTCGTTCTGGCGGCGGAAACGGAAGAGATCGTCGGTGAGCGACACTTGATCGCCTTGGTTTGGGTTGGCCGGATGGATCAGGAGCGCACTCCATGGAAGGTCCAGTCCAGCTCCGGGGGCAAACTGACGTTGCGCCACCCGGCGCTCGGAGAATGGCACGTGGCGCACTCGGAATTGCCGAAGTTGTCCACGATCGGGCAACAGATCCGATAAACTTGTTCCCGATTATTGCCTCGCCGTGCCGCTGGACCAACTTGGCCGTCAGTATGCAGTTCATCCTGTCTTTCCCTGCGCATCGGGCTCGGCGGACAGTGCCGCTGTTTTGATGTTAAGCGGGCGACCGGAAAAGCCCCCCGAAACATCGACCGGCAGGCAGAGATACCAATGGGTCAAGTCGAAATTGCCAGATGGCGAAAGATCGGGATCAAGCGCTGCGGCGGGCGCAACCGCAAGGCCAACGAGGAGAATGCCGCTGAGCGAAAACACAGTGAATTTTACGGCGTCCAATTGAGGAATTGCCGCGCGCGAAGCAACGGGTTTTATTAATAATAATTATATAACAATCCTGACACTTCAAATATCCCCCTTTTCCCTCGCACCGCCGACGCTGAACATCGTTCGAGTGGGGGCAACCGTGGTTCTTTTCTGGCCGACGAAGAACGCCGAGGGCTTAAAATTGGAATACGCCACGATTGTGCCCACGGAACACCAGATACCTGCCGGGGCCCCCATGATCCTTGGCGGTGAACACCTCGTCACCGACTCGATCTCCGGGGGTGGATTGAAAATCCCACCATCCCCATAAGCCATCGAGTCCTCCCAAGCCGCTTTCCCGCGGCACATGAAGTGCTGCCGAGACGTGGCGAGGCGTTATCACTCGAAAGACGGGCAAAAAAATGCGAAAAAATGCTTGCATTACCGGTCAGCCGCTGCTAGTTTTTGATAGTTATAAAGTAACGGGAAGGCACTTTATTCCCGACGGAAACAGTAACGCGCTGCTTGGCGCTCACGGTGTGGACGTTGGTGCAAGGGCGCGCGGGAACCCAGGAGCAAATCAGTGCTCCACAAACGGCGAGGGATAGATAAAATGATTCAGTCGCAATCAGTCACCCGGATACTTCGAAAATCAACCCCAGCCCTCATGGCCGCTATCCTGGCCGTTGGATTACTGGCCAGTGCGTCGCGCAGCCTGGCCGCCAGTCTGACCTGGACAAATACTGTCGGCGACGTCTGGAACAGCCCGACGGCCTGGCAGACGAACCCGGTCGACGTCGCGACGAACACGATCTCCCCGCCAGCAACTGTTAACCTGGGTTGCGTGCCCGACGTGAACGCGATTGTTGGCGGGATCGCCACCGACCTCACCATCTGCACCAGCGTCGTCGGCGGCGGCGACGGGTTCCCCGCAATGGCTGACAGCGCATCCTTCACAAACGACGCGACCTATGCCGTGAACATCAACGTTACGACAAACGTCAGCTCCATCATATTCTCAAACACGGCGGGGACAGTCACAATCGGAGCCGGCGTGAATACGTTGACCGTCACGGGCTTCTTTAGAGTCGCCGATGGTGGTGCCACGTCGACCGTTTATTGGTCGGGCGGCACGCTGGCCATGGGGAGCAGTCGGGGTGAGTTTGAAGTTGCCAGTAACAGCACGAATTCTTTAGGCGTGTTTGCGGTGACGAATGGGACCGTGGCCCTCGGCGCCCTCACGTCCGTGGGCCGAGCGGGAGCGGCATCGGTGGGCACGTTCATCATCAGTGGCCCCGGGGTTGTCACGAATGCCGTTGGCGAGTCGGGCACGTTTTTTGTTCGCGGCACGGGCGCCGGCCAGTACAGCCAACTGATCATCACCAACGGCGGGAAGCTGTTTATCAATCCCGGGAATGCGGAAAGTCCGTTGCAGACCTTCTCGAACAGTCTGGTGCTCGTTTCGGGCACCAACAGCCTTTTGTCTGTCAGTACCACTACCGCGAGCCATGACCTCGATATTGGTGATGGCAGCTCCCTAACCACCGCGACGTCGCCCGGCTGCCTGATGATCGTCAGCAACGGTGCGACCGTGTTTGCGGATGGCACCATCTCCTTTGGCAGAGGTGCTTCTTTCAATACCGGGGTTGTCTGCGGCGCGGGGTCGCAATTGCTCGCCGGATCTTCGACGAATGGCGGTCTTGTCATCGGCATCACGGGCGGCAACTACAACGATCTCATCGTCTATAACGGCGGTTATCTCAACGTCAACGGCAACAACGCCCTGGCCAACTCCATCCTCGACGTTGATGACGGCACCGGTCAATTCAACGGATTTCAAATGGGCGGGACGGGCGCCATGAGCACCGGTTTTGCCATACAGGTTCGAAACAACTCAAACTCGACGAACTGCACGATGACCGTGTCCAACGCGGTGTTCACGTGCAGTGATATCGAGATCGAGGGCAACAGCAACAGTCTGAGTGTTTTGGCCAATGGAACGCTCATCTTCAGCAATGCCGTCGCCGTCCTGACCAACACGAACGCGGTCAATGAAGTACTTCGGCTTGCCGCCGCAAGCGGACCCGGTGTCGCGACCATCAATGCTGGCACCATCAATGCCGTCAGCGGCACCAACGCCTTTGAAGTCACGATTTCCGGTGGTACACTGACACCATCGGGGTGGGCCGGCAACTCGTTGATCATCACCAACGGGGGCAAGCTGCTATCGGAGTTGGCCGAGATCGGCCGTAACAGTTCGTATAATACCGGCGTTGTCGCCGGGGTTGGATCGGTGTGGTCAAACTGGACGAGCCAAATCGCCGGCGCGCCCACCAACTACATTCACGTGGGCGATGCCACCACGATCACAAGCAGCTACAATTATCTGGCCATTCAGAATGGCGCCCTCGTAGCCAACAATGGCGAAATCCAAATCGGCACGACGAATATCGCCCCCTATAACACGGCTGTGTTTGGAAGCGCCGGCGCGCCCAGTACCATCATCAACAGCGGGAATGTCGAGGTCGGTGTCGATGGCCAGACATACGGCAATACCCTCATCATCACCAACGCTAGTTTGAACTGTGGCAGTCTGAGCGTGGGCGGGATCGGCGCGACGAGCAACTTTTTGCAGATCGCAGCCGCAACGATTACGGTCAACGGTCCCATGTACGTTGCACCGACCAACACCGCGACCTTCGCGTCCGGTGTGCTGATCGTCGGCAGTATGGCCTTCGATCCCACCGCCAACAACGGGAGCGGCTTCGTCGTCGGCGATGGCACCCACGCCGCAATCTACGCCATGGATACGGGCGACACCGGCTATCATTACTTTGGAGGCGGGCTCGTGGTCACCAACGGCGCCACCTTGGAGGGCAACGGCACGCTGGTCGGCAACGTGACCGTGCTCGGCACATTTGCCCCGGGGTTCGGGGTTGGCACGGTCTACGCGAGCAACAACCTCACGTTTGGAAGTTCGGCCGTGCTGGACTACGACCTGGGCACCATCAGCGATTCGGTAACAGTCAACAGCAACCTGACACTGGCCGGCACACTCAACATCAACAATGCGGGCGGCTTTGCGTCAGGCAACACGTATTTGCTGTTTACGTACAACGGCAGCCTTACCTACAATGGCCTGAGCATCGGCACGACGCCGATCGCGGGTCCATCTTATGTTATTAATACCAACACGCCAGGCCAGGTGAACTTGGTTGTGTCAGGCGGGTCGGTGAATCCGTTTACCACCTGGCAGAACCATTATTTCGGCAGCACCAACTGCGCGCTCTGTGGTGCGAACGCCTCGTACACGGGCGACGGCATGAGCAACACCAACAAGTTCATGGCCGGCTTCAACGGCGCGAACGCGGCGGCGTACCTGCACATCATCAGCATCTCCAAGGCGGTGGCGGGAGGCCAGACCAACATCACCGTGACCTATCTCGGCGCCAGTGGTGACACCACCTACTCGCCGGGGTTTGCGTCGCGGACCAACATACTGGAATACACCACAGGGACTGCCAACGGAAGTTACTCGTCGAACAGCTTTGCGAGCACCGGTCAGACGAACATTCTCGGTGTTGGTCTCAGCGTTAACGGAGGGACGGGGCTCGGTACCGTTACGAACATGACGGACACGGCGGAACCAGGCAGTACCAACCGGTACTATCGGGTCCGCGTGTTGTTGCCATAATGCGCGTCGACAGGCGACAGCGTCACAATCGGTAGGGCAATTATGCGTGGCAATCGGGCCAGTACGTTTGTCTCGGTTCTCTCGGTGTTGCTCTGCCTTACCGGCGCGACCGCGTGGGCGCTCAACCCCAACCTGCCGCCGGGCAGCAATTTTAATCTGAATAATTGGTATATTCAGTTCCCCACCGACAATGGCAGCCTCACCTGTTCCGCCGGAAACGTGGATTCGGCCACAACTACCCAGCTCATCGACGGCTACACCAATGCGCCGTATTTCTACACCGGAACCGATGGCGCGATGGTGTTCTGGGCGCCGATCAATGGCGCGACGACGAGCGGCTCGAGTTATCCACGCTCGGAATTGCGCGAGTTGATCGCCACCAATAATACAGGTGTCAACTGGATCCCCTACGGCACACATATTCTGAATGCGCAGTGCAAAGTGTTGCAGGTGGCGCCCAGCACCGAGTCAGTCATCATCGGCCAAATCCACGCGGAAAGCGGTGACGCCCTGCCAACGGTAAAAATCTATTACGATAACGGTTCGGTCCATGGGACCGTCAAGACCAACTCCACAGACGACGGCAGCGACTACGACTTCCCGTCCGTAAGCGTCGGGTTGAGCAACGCCATCACGTATACAATCGAACTCGTGAACGGCCTGGTTACGGTTGTCATCAACAGCAAGACCAATTCGTACAATATTTTCCAGTCGGACCCGACGTACACGAATGAAACGCAGTATTTCAAAGCCGGGGATTATTGCCAGGCCGACTCCTGCTCGAACCCGTCCAACTACGGCGCGCGCGTCGCATTCTACGCCCTGACCCGCTACGACGCGCCGAGCATCACCAACCAGCCTGCCGGCCAGAGCGTTTTGGTGGGCAGTAATGTGACCTTTGCGGTGGGCGCGCTCGGCAGCCCGCCGTTGGGATATGCCTGGCTGCTGAACAACACCCCCATCAACAACGCGACCAATGCCACCCTCACGATCCCCAACGTGCAGCTCACCAACGCCGGCAGTTACACCGTGGCGGTCACCGATCTCACGGGCGGCATTGTCACCAGCAGCCCCGCTGCTACGCTGACGGTGCTCGCGGCCAATTATTTCACCGGCAATCCAACGAGTGGCACGGCGCCGTTGGGGGTGACGTTCACCGGCGTATCCACTGGTAGCGTCAGCAGTTGGTCTTGGATTTTTGGTGATGGCGGCGTGACCAACAACCTGACCACTAACATCGTGTTCTATACCTACAACACAGCGGGTGTTTATAGCGTAACAATGATCGCCAGCAGCCCGGGTGGTGCGAGCACCAACGAGGTGTCCAACTACATTGATGTTACCTGCCCGACGATCACGGTATCGCCGTCGAACCTGCCGAACGCAACGGTCAGCAGTTCCTATAGCCAGACGATTAGCGCCAGCGGCGGCAGCGGTTCGTATACCGATACTGTAAGCGCCGGCACACTACCGGCTGGCCTCTCCCTGAGTTCGGGTGGCGTCCTCTCCGGCACGCCGACCGCGACGGGAAACTCAACTTTCACGGTGCTGGCCACGGACACACGCACCGGCTGCACGGGCCAACGGAGCTACACGTTGAATGTGGTTTGTCCAACGATCACCTTGTCACCCAACGGTGCGAATCCGACGGTGCTGACCGGCGGGACGGTGGGCACGACGTACAGCCAGACGATTACCGCCAGTGGTGGTACGGGACCTTACAGCTACGCCGACACGTTGGGCACGTTGCCAACGGGCCTGAGTTTGTCCTCGGCGGGTGTTCTGTCCGGCACGCCCACGGCGGCGGGGCAGTACAACTTTAAGGTCACGGCGACGGACACCAAGGGATGCACGGGTAGTCAGGTGTACCGCGTGACAATGACCTGCCCGACGATCACTCTTTCCCCCATAAGTTTGCCTAACGGAACGGTAGATACCTCGTACGGCACCCAGACCGTCAGCGCCGGCGGCGGCACCGGGCCGTACACTTTTGCCGTGACCAGCGGTACGTTGCCGGCGGGACTCAGCTTGAATGGCGCTAATGGCCAGATTACCGGCACACCGACCTCCCCAGCCTCACAGACGTTCACCGTTACCGCGACGGATAACAACGGATGCACCGGCAGCCAGCCATACACCGTGACACCAGCCTGTCCAACGATCACGTTGACCCCGGCGGCAGGCACGTTGGCCACCGGCACGGTGGGCACAGCCTACAGCCAGACGTTTGCCGCCAATGGCGCCAACAATTCGTTCACCTACAGCGAGACAGCAGGAGCGTTGCCGACCGGTCTGTCGCTGTCCCTAGGCGGTGTTCTGTCCGGCACGCCGAGCGCGTCGGGCGTGTACAACTTCACGGTGACGGCCACGGATAGCTCCGGTTGCGCGATCAGTCAGCCCTACAACGTGCCCCTACTGAGTACAAACCTGACTGTAAACGCTGAGGCGGCTGAGTGTGCGTACTTGACGGACGACACACCGGGCGCGTCCAATTACCTTGCCGTGGGTGACCTGATCGAAATCGGTGCATTCACAAACGGAGCCCCGACGGTGGGTAGCTCAAGCCTGGCCAACTTTGTTGTGTTCGGCACGGGGCCGATTAACAACGGCGCTGGCTCGTTCTACTTCTCCGTGAGCGGCCCCGCCACGGTGACGTTCGAGCATCAGCAGATCTACGTGGTAGCGTTCAACGCGCCGACCGTGACGGCGGCGACCCAAGTGGCGATCTTTGACTTCCAGGGTAACAGCCAGGGTAACAACGTGGCGCCACAATGGCAGTTCCCGTCTCTCACCGATATCCCGGCCAGCTTTTCGTTTGATATACAGGATATGATTGCCAATCCTTGCACCACCAGTACCGTGGGTAATGCTGGCGCGCAGCTTGTATTCGGCAGCTTCGGGACCGATCCTTCCGGCCCCTATAATAACATCCAGACGGCACCCATTCTCGCGGCCAATTTCAGCGCCAGTCCCACCAAGGGGGCGGTGCCATTGAGCGTGAACTTCACGGACCACTCATCCGGTTCGATCACCAGTTGGGCGTGGGCGTTTGGGGATGGCAACACGTCGATCAGTCAGAACCCGTCGGATATCTACGTGAATCCGGGCGTCTACACCGTGCAGGAGATCGTCAGCGGTCTGGGTGGGTCCAGCACGGAAACGGTGGTCAACTTGATCAGCGTTTATGATCCGTTCGCGTGGTGGCAGCTCCAGTACTTCGGCAGCACCAACAATAGTGCGAACGCCGCGCCGGGCGGGGATTACACCGGCACCGGCATGAGCAACACCAACAAGTTCCTGGCCGGCTTCAACCCCACCAACGCGGCGGCGTACCTGCACGTCATCAGCATCGCCACCACGAACACCACGGATATGAACGTGATTTATCTGGGGGCCAATGGCGACAGCACCTGGTCGCCGGGCATCGCGTCGCGCACCAACGTGCTGGAGTTCACGGCGGGCGAGGCCAGTGGCGGCTACTCGAATGACTTCACGAGCACCGGCCAGACGAACATCCTCAGTGGCGGGACCGGAACCGGCATCGTGACCAACATGGTCGATGCTGGCGGCGCGACCAACACACCGTCGCGGTACTACCGGGTCCGCGTGCTGGTGCCATGAACACGACTGGGAGGCGTGCAGCTGCGAGGACTAACCGGCAACCAAACAGCAACACCCAAGCCGCATTCACGACTCGGTGAATAACCTCCGGCTGCGCTCTTCCTCTTTTGCCACATGGTCCAGACCCCGCCGCCACCAACCGTTTCCCCGTCGGCCATGATGTGGTGGAACTGGCGCCGAAATTGAAGGCGATCTCCTCGGTCTGAGTTCGAAGGTACTACCGTTGGTGGGCTGAAGGCCGAACACATGTCGGCGACTGCCGTGCCGGCCTGAGATCTGTCACGAAGTGGGCCACTCGGATCTTACTCCTGACCCTCTTTGCCATCGGCCAATGTACACTTGGAGAACCCTTCTCCGTCCCAAAGACACTCGGAAATCTGTTGCTGCGCCTGCGAGAACGTCACCGCCCGCACGCTGCCATCATAGTACCCCATGTTCATTATGGAACTGCTGTGCCGAAAATCGAGGTTCACACAGGAATTGGGACTCCCCATCTTGAGGTCTGGCTGTGCGTAGGCATCCCAGGGATAGTTGGATCGGCAGTCCGGACTGCCGGGGTTGGTAGGATCCAGTTTGCCCTCGACAATCACCGGCGTATCCGAGGGGTTGGTTGTAAGGGCAATATCCTGGCGCGGTTGCGTAGCGGTCAAGCTGGTAGTGGGAACTGCCTGACCAATGTTCGGCCCCAACATCGCCCCCGTGCACGCATATGTTTCATTGAGTTGCTGGTTCTGATATCCGGGATAGCCGGCGCTGCCAGCACTGGGACAGACGAAGACCGGATTGGCGGCTGCGATGTTCGCTCCCGCGGAATCTGTGACGACAGGCCCCTTCTGTGGCAAGTACGACCCCAGGATCTTTGGCCAATTCTGTGCGCCGCTTCCGTAGGATGCCGGCGGCATCTGACTGTTGTGGTCGTCAGCGTACAGCCGGATGGCGACCATGATCTGGCGCAGGTTGGACACACAGACCGCCGCGCGCCCCTTCTCGCGAGCCCTGTTTAGGGCGGGCAAGAGCATCGCCGCCAGGATCCCAATGATGGCGATGACCACCAGCAATTCGATGAGCGTAAATGCCTGTGCCTTTCGGCCGGCGGAACCACATTGTGAATGGGCGAGGTATTGCTTCATGAAATTATCCTGTACCGTATCGAAGCTCTTATATCCCTTACCCACTCATTTAAAGTGATTTTCCCCTTGCAGTCAACAATATTTTTGATAATTATCAATTGGTCATGAGCTGCGATCCGCTACCAGCCCTGTCACTTGGCCTCAATCCCGTGTGGAGAAGTTACCGGGGGGGCCGTGTTCTGCGAGCCTTTCGAGGCCAAACCGACACCCGGGATGACCATTTTCCCGAGGACTGGCTGGCCTCGACCGTCCTCGCCCGCAACGGTAAGAATTCTCGGGGCGTGACGGAGGGATTGAGCCGGATTTCGGGCGCCAATGGCGGTCTGCTCATCGAAGCGCTGAAACAGAGGCCGAAATTCTGGTTTGGACCGGATCAAGCCAGCCGCCCGGATCCACTGGCTCTGGGAGTCTTGTGGAAACTACTTGATTCCTCGGTCCGCCTTCAATTCCAAGCGCATCCGGATGCCGGGTTCGCCCGGCGGCATCTCAATTCCCCCGCTGGCAAAACCGAGTGTTGGTATATTCTCGGCACGCGCGGAGAAGCGGATGTCTATCTCGGTTTCCAACATCCACCCTCCCGGGAAGCGTGGGCGCGCATGATTCGGGAACAGCGGCTGGACGAAATGCTCGCGTGTTTTGAGAAAATTCGCGTTCAGCCGGGTGATTGCTACGTGGTTCCCGCCGGAACGCCGCACGCCATCGGTGCGGGCATTTTCATGATGGAGTTGATGGAGCCGACCGACTGGGTGGTCCGCTGCGAAACGACCAGTGACGGTTTCACGCTCCCACCCGAAGCGTGCTTTATGGGACTCGACTTGGAGACCTGTCTGGAAGTGTTTGACTACCGGGCTTACTCCGTCGCGGAAGTCAGACGCGCATTGCAACAATCGCTGCAAGAGCTGGTTCGCACCAGCGGTTATTGCGAACAGCAATTGATCGGGCCGGCATACCATGAATACTTTCGGTTGCACCGGTTAAGCGGTCACGGCGACGCTCGTTGGCTGGGCGGCGAACTGATCTTGCTCATCGTCGTGAAAGGCGAAGCGAATTTGCTGTGCGATGGCCAACGACAGCCGGTGCGGGCCGGTCAAACGTTGCTCCTGCCGGGCGCAGTGCGATCGTGGAACTGGACACAACCAGCGGGGGAATGGGAAATTCTCCTCGCCAAATTGCCTGTGGTTCGCTCATCCTCCCCTCACTCCTGAATTTCATGCTCTCCAAATACGATTATCTGGTCATCGGGTTTTATTTTGTGTTCATGGCGATGATCGGTTGGGTGTGCCGCAAGTTCATTGGCAACACGAGCGATTATTTTCGCGGGGGTGGCAAGATGCTCTGGTGGATGGCGGGTTGCTCCGCGTTCGTCGCGCAGTTTAGCGCATGGACGTTCACCGGCGCGGCCGGCAAGGCGTATTTGGATGGGCCGGTCATCATGGTGCTGTATTTTGCCAATGCGCTGGGGTTTTTCTGCAACTTCGTTTTTTTTGCGCCGCGTTTCCGGCAGATGCGCGTGATCACGTCCATTCAGGCTGTGAGAGCACGATTCGGCAACGGAAGCGAGCAGTTCTTTACGTGGGTGCAACTGCCCGTCGGCGTGCTGTACGCCGGTATCTGGCTGAGCGGTTTGTCAGTTTTCATTTCGGCGGCGTTCAACATGGACCTATACAGGACGGTTATCGTCACGGGTTCGGTGGTGTTGATCATGGCGGTCATTGGCGGATCATGGGCGGTTGCCGCCGGGGATTTTATCCAGACGCTCGTGCTGATGCCCATCACGTTGGTCACGGCGTTTCTGGCCATCGCGCAAGTCGGCGGCTGGAGCAGTTTTCTGGAGAAACTGCCACACCATTACTTGCATTGGACGGAAGGCGCGCGCGCGGAAATTCTCTATCTGTGGATCATCGCCATCATCGTCAAACAGTTCATCTCCACGAATAATATGCTCGAGGCGTCGCGTTACTTGAACGCCAAGGATGGCCATCAAGCCAGGAAAGCCGCCCTGCTCGCTTCGATTCTGTTCATCATCGGACCGACGTTCTGGTTTATCCCGCCGATGGTGGCACGCATTGTTCATCCCGATTTACACACGGTTTTCCCAAACCTGAAGAATCCCGCGGAAGGTGCGTTTGTCGTCGCGGGTCTCGACAATATGCCCGTCGGCATGCTCGGCCTGCTCATCAGCGGCATCTTCGGCGCGACGATGTCGAACATGGACGTCGGTTTGAACAAGAACGCCGGATTCTTTGCGAAAAACTTCTACCAGGTCATCATCCGCCCGCATGCCCACGAAAGGGAAATGTTGCTCGTCAGCAAAATCGTCACGTTCCTGCTGGGCATCCTCGTCATCTCGGCCGCGCTGATGTTCAGCACCGGCAAAATCGGTCTGTTCAATTTGATGCTTCAGTTCGGCGGCCTGATTGCCGTGCCGTATTGCATCCCACTGATCTGGGGCACGTTGATCAAGCGCGCGCCAGCGTGGGCCGGTTGGACAACGGTGTTGGTCGGTTTTGCGACCTCCTATGCGGGAAAGACATTCCTGACTGTCACCTGGCTACAAGGTTTTATGGGCTGGAATGGCCGGCCGTTGAGCACGCGCGAAGCGGACGATTGGGTGCTGCTTCTCGGTGTATTGCTGGACACCGTCATCTGCTCGGCATGGTTCCTGGTAGCGTGCCTTTTCGCCAATACGCGCTCGGCGCAGGAAAAGGAGCGAGTTGGAGAATTCTTCACGCAGATGCAAACACCCGTTGACTTCCAGAAGGAGGAAGGCGACGGCAACGATGCTCAGCAATACCGTACTCTCGGAATTTTGAGTCTGGTTTACGGCGCATTCATTTCCTTGCTGGTACTCATCCCGAACTCGCCGCTCGGCCGGCTCGGGATGTTTGCTTGCGCCGGCACAATGCTCGGCGTCGGCGGCTTGCTCTACTGGAATTACAAACGTCTTCGGGTAAAATGCTCCCCTGACGTTACGCGGAAAACACCATCACGATAGATATTGTGGGAAACCTCAACGAAAAACGTGCGCTCGTCACCGGCGGCGGCCAGGGACTTGGTTACAGCATCGTGGAATATCTCCTCGCCGCGGGCGCGGACGTGGCCATTCACTATTTCTCCAGCGAGACCGGCGCACGCGAACTGAAGTCGCTGGCTGAACAACGAGGTCGCCGCGCCGAAATGTTTCGCGCCGATTTGACGAAGGAAACCGAAGCCGCCGCGCTTGTGGACAGCGCCGTGAAGTTTCTCGGCGGACTCGACGTGCTGGTAAACAACGCGGGGGATCTCATCGAACGCCGCTCGATTCAGGAAGTGGACACCGTGTTTTGGGAGCGGGTCATCAATGTGAACGTCACTTCGATGCTGTGGGTCACGCGCGCCGCCGTGCCGTGGCTGGAACGGGCCGGACAAGCCAGCATTGTGAATCTTTCCTCGCTCGCCGGGCGTAAAGGCGGTCATCCCGGCTCACTCGTATACTCCACGGCCAAGGGCGCGGTGCTCACGTGGACGCGCGCGCTGGCCAACGAACTCGCGCCCAAGGGCATTCGTGTGAACTGCGTTGCGCCCGGTTTTATTCTCGGCACGAGGTTTCACAACACACACACCACCGAGGACAGTGCGAAGAAGACCATTGAGGGCATCCCACTGGGCCGTGCCGGCTCTCCGGAAGACGTCGCGCGTGCCGTGGTTTATCTTGCCTCGGAATTCGACGGCTTCATTACCGGCGCGACGCTCGACATCAACGGAGGAGTGTATGCGGCCTGAATCTCCAGCCATTCAGGCGCGTCCGGGTTTCATGCGGGCCGTACCCGGTGCCTTGCCGGAGATTTTCTTCAGCGTCGCACTGGCGTATTGCCTGCCATCTTTGGATGTTTTTGTCACAAACCAACCAGGAACCCATTCATGAAACCAATCTTACTTTCATCCACAATCCGAATTCTAGTCGCTGGAATTTTATTGGCCGTTGCCAGCCTGGCCTCCGCGCAGTCACGCCAGCGGCTTGATAACGGTTGGGAGTTTCATCAAGGCTCGCTCGGTAGCACGTGGGAAATCTGGCGCGGTGACAGGGCCGCCGACAATGTCAGCTGGCAGCCCGTCACGCTGCCGCACTGTTTCAACGCCCGCGACTCCGTTGATCCCGATGTGCCCTATTATCAAGGGCCGGGCTGGTATCGCACGCGTCTCAAGCTCGAGAATCCATTTCCAAATGGTCGGACTTTGCTGCACTTCGACGGCGCGGGACAAAAGTCGCTGGTCTATGTCGGACTGGAAAAAGTCGCCGAACATGTCGGCGGCTACGACGAATGGACCGTGGACATTACGGACGCGGCCACTCGCACCGCTACGAATTCATTTTTCGGCAGCAACACGCCCGTGGCGGTGCTTTGTGATAATTCCCGCAACGCGGAGATGATCCCGTCAGACCAGAGCGATTTCAATCGCTATGGCGGCCTGTACCGGCATGTTTATCTCGAATATGTCCCGTCGATTTCATTGGAGCGCGTCCACGTCGAGCCGAAACTCGCAGCGGATGGCAAGGCTTCCATTAGGGTTCGCGCGCGACTTTACAATCCAGCGGCAACCAACGGCGAAGTCGAACTCGTGATCGAAGTCCGCGACCCGCAAGGCAACATGCTCCAGACCGCGACAAACAAACTCTCCCCATGGTCGGGTGAGAAGGAAATTGCTGCGATTGAAATCGCCAAGCCGCAATTGTGGTCGCCCAAATCACCGGTTCTCTATAGTTGTGCTGTCACACTAAAAATGCCGCAGGGCGAGCAGCCGGTGACGGAAAAGTTCGGAGTGCGTTCCTTTGAGTGGGTCGAGCACGGGCCGTTCAAATTAAACGGTGACCGATTGTTGTTGCGCGGCACGCAATATCACCAAGACCACGCGGGTGTGGCCGCAGCCGTGCCGGATGAGGTCGTCCGCAAGACGTTCCAACAAATCAAGGACATGGGCGCGAATTTCGTCCGACTCGGTCATTACCAGCAATCGCCGCTCGTATTGGAGTCATGCGATCAACTCGGGCTGCTCGTGTGGGAGGAAATCCCCTGGTGCCGCGGCGGCCTCGGCGGCGAGCGGTACCAACACCAGTGCCGCGACATGCTGCAACACATGATTGACCAGCATTACAACCATCCGTCGGTGATTCTGTGGGGCTTGGGCAACGAGAACGATTGGCCCGGTGATTTCGACACGTTCAACACCAATGCCATCCGCGCTTTCATGACGGAGTTGAACACGCGCGCGCATCAGCTCGACCCGTCGCGCAAGACGTGCATCCGCCGTTGCGATTTCTGCAAGGACATCGTGGACGTGTATTCTCCGAGCATCTGGGCGGGCTGGTATTCGGGCCGGTACACCGAATATCGCGCCGCGACGGAGAAATGGATTGCCAGCGTGCCACGATTCTTCCACGCCGAGTGGGGCGGCGACAGCCACGCGCGTCGTCATTCGGAAGATCCGGAGAAATTTCTGCAACAAGTTGTCACCGGCGAGGGCACCGCGGAAACCGGCAAAGCGTACAAGCCGACCGGCGGCAAGGCGCGCGCGTCACGAGATGGCGACTGGTCGGAGAGTTACATCGTCAATCTCTTCGACTGGCATCTCAAGGAACAGGAGCAGATGACGAACCTGACCGGCAGCGCGCAATGGATTTTCAAAGACTTTGCCACACCGCTGCGCCCGGAGAATCCCGTTCCAAAAGTGAATCAAAAAGGCCTCGTCGAGCGGGACGGGACACCGAAGGAAGGCTACTACGTTTTCCAGAGTTACTGGGCCGACAAGCCGATGATCCATATTTACGGTCACTCCTGGCCAGTCCGTTGGGGCAAAGCCGGCGAGGAAAAACTGGTGAAAGTGTTTTCCAATTGCCGCGACGTGGAATTGTTCGTCAACGGTGTGTCGGCCGGCGTGAAGCAACGAAACTCTGCGGATTTTCCCGCGGCCGGTTTGCGCTGGTCGGTCAAATTCAACGAGGGAACGAACACACTGCGGGCCATCGGCCACCGCGACGGAGTGGAAGTTAGCGACAACATTTCGCTTGGCTATCAGACTGCGGTTTGGGACAAGCCAGCCAGGTTCGCGCTCAAGGAAATCTCGCGCAGCAACGATGTCGTCGCCGTCGAGGCGTCCGTGTTCGACAAGAACGGCGTGTCGTGTCTTGACGCGACAAACGTCGTCCGCTTCGGCCTCGCCGGCGACGGTCGGTTGCTCGATGATCTTGGTACATCCATCGGTTCCCGCGTGGTGCAACTGTACAACGGCCGGGCGCAGATCAGCGTCAAACTTGCCGGCTCACAGGCCGTGGCCAGCGTGTCGAGCGACGGGATCGAGCCTGTGTTCGTTACTCTGAAGAAGGCCGAATGAAACGGCGCTTCGTACTTATCTTTTTGGTCCTTACGACTTGGCGGACGGCGCGGGCTGAACAGCCAACGCCGCGTTACTTTGGTGTCAGGCCGGGCGCGCTGGCGGAAGCAAAAGCCCGATTGGCTGGCGGCGACCCATCGTTGCAGCCAGCGCTACGAAAGCTGATGGAACAGGCGGATAAGGCGTTGCAGACGTCGCCGCCCTCGGTGATGGAGAAGACCAAGACGCCACCCAGTGGCGACAAGCATGATTATCTGAGCCTCGCGGTCTATTGGTGGCCCGATCCGGCCCGCGCGACCGGTCTGCCATACATCCGGCATGACGGCAGGGTCAATCCCGAGAGCCGGGAGGACGCTTTCGACAGTGGCCACAACCGATTGATGGTGAGAACCGTCGAGACGCTGGCGCTGGCCTACTGTTTTACCGGCAAGGAGGCCTACGCCGAACACGCGGCGCGTTGCCTGCGGACCTGGTTCCTGGACCCGGCGACACGGATGAACCCCAACTTGAATTTCGCGCAAGGCGTGCCCGGGGTGAACACCGGACGTGGAGCCGGGATCATTGAAGGCCGGAACATCGCGAAAGCCGCGGACGCCGCGGGATTGCTGGCCGGTTCTTCTGCCTGGACGCAGAAGGACAACGACGCCTTGAAGGCCTGGTTGAAAACCTATTTGGATTGGCTGCTGACGAGCAAGAACGGGCTGCATGAAGCAAGCACCAAAAACAACCATGGTACGTGGTACGACGCCCAGGTCATGCGCGTCGCGCTGATCATCGGTCGGACAGATTTGGCGCGACAAATCGCCGAAGCGGCCGGGCAGAAGCGCATCGCGGTCCAAATCGAGCCGGATGGCCGACAGCCGTTGGAGTTGGCGCGGACGGCTGCCTTTGGCTACTCACGTTTCAACCTGGAAGCCCTGTTCATGCTGGCCACGTTGGGCGAACACGTGGGTGTGGACCTCTGGCATTACCAACTCGCGGACGGCCGGGGACTGGCCAAAGCGCTGGATTTTCTGTTGCCATACGTGGTTGATTCGTCGAAACCGTGGCCCTACCAGCAAATCAAAGATTTTAACCGGGCCGACTTTGCCCCGTTGTTGCGCCAGGCGGCGCTGGTGTACAACGAGCCGAAGTATGAAACAATCCTGGCCGCGTTTCCCGACGTCTCCCGGCAACGGCTGCAACTGCTGTATCCCAGCCCCAAACTCGGAGTGGACGTGGCGGCGATCGACCGTGAGCGCATACTGAAAGCGGCCAGCGCCGCGCTCGCAATGGAGCCGCTGACCATCACGAAGTACCGCGCAAAATTGAGTGAGGGTGGGCCGAATGATTTTTATTCCAACGGTGATTACTGGTGGCCCGACCCGACAAAACCCGACGGGTTGCCCTACATCCAGCGCGACGGCGAATCGAATCCCGACAACTTTTCGCAACATCGGATGGCCATCCGCAATCTGCGCGACGCGGTGGCCGCGCTCGCGGCGGCCTACAAGGTCACCGGCGACGATCGTTACGCGACCAAAGCGGTCGAGTTACTGCGCGTGTTCTTTCTCGATCCGCAGACGCGGATGAATCCGCACTTGAAATACGCGCAAGCGATACCCGGAGTTTCGCCCGGACGCGGCACCGGCATCATTGACACGTTGCATCTCATCGAAGTTCCGCCAGCGATTGACGCGATGCAGAAATCAGGCGCGTTCCCGCCAGAAACTCTCGCGGGCATGAAGCAATGGTTTCGCGACTACACCGAGTGGATGATGACGAGCAAAAACGGTCACGACGAAGCCACTGCGAAAAACAACCACGCCGTAGCATTCTGGCTGCAGGTCGCGGTATTCGCGAAGTTCACCGGCGACGAGGGGCAGCTCGCCGAGTGTCGTCGCCAGTTCAAAGAAGTGTTTGTTCCGAATCAGATGGCGGTGGACGGGAGCTTCCCCGCCGAGCTCAAGCGCACCAAACCATACGGTTACTCGATCTTTCAACTCGATAACATGGCCACACTCTGCCAGGTGCTTTCCAGCGATCGTGACGACTTGTGGACATTTGAGCTGGCCGACGGTCGCGGCATTCGCCGGGCAATGGCGTATCTCTATCCGTATCTGGCGGACAAATCGAAATGGCCGCTCAAACCGGACGTGATGGCTTGGGACGGCTGGCCGGCACGGCAATCCAGTCTGCTGTTTGCGGGCCTCGCGCTGGGTCAGCAGCCGTATCTCGATCTGTGGCGCCATCTCCCACCCGATCCAACCAACGCCGAAGTCCGCCGCAACATTGCCATCACCCAGCCGTTGCTGTGGATCAAGTGAGGAACGTCAGCGGGCGCGTCGTAGCAGGCGATCGGTGATCCTGCGATCCATGAATTACCTGGCCATGACCGGCAACACTCCCTGTTTCGTCAGGAAGTCCTTCATGATGGCGCGCGCTTTGTCCTTCCATTCGGGAAGCTGGCTTTGGAAACCGTGATTGCCGCCGGGTACGGTAACGAGTTCGCAAACGTTGCTGGTCGCGACGAGCCTGCCACGAAGCGCAATGGATTGGGCATTGGTCACGGTCGTGTCGGCATCGCCATGAAAGAGCAACACCGGCGGCATCTTCGCGTCGAGTTGATGGATGGGCGAAAGCGCCTCGGCCTTGTCACCAAAGCGTTTGGGCGTATAACCGATGGCCGACGAGGTGTCGGAAACGGGGCTGACCAGAATCAGCGCGACTGGTTTGAGACGCGGCACCTCGTTGGTGGCTGAACCGGGCGGCGTGTGCTCAATCGCTGTCCACAACGCGACGTGACCGCCGGCCGAAGAGCCGCCGACCACAATTTCTTTGGGATCGATTCCCAATTTGTCCGCGTGGTCTTCAATCCAGTGCACCGCGGCGCGCCCATCCGCCACGGATTCCAGCGGCGTCGTGCCGAACCGCTCCTTCGTGCGATAGTCGGCCGCGATGCCGACCATGCCGAGCGTGGCCGCCCATTTTGCATAGCCGGCGGAGTGTTCCGGTGTGCCTCTCGTCCAGCCGCCGCCGAAAAAGAAGATTAACGCCGGGCGATGGTCTTCCATCTTCCAGTTTTTCGGTTTGAAAACGTGCAGTCGCATCGGCTCCGGCTGGCCGTCCCGATAGACATACGTCTCCGCTCCCGGAAGTGTGGTGGGAGTTGCCGCAGCCGCGCTGGTTGACGACTCCGATGAACCGGTTTTTGACGGCTTGACCTTCGAGTCGGGCCAGATTTGCGCGGCCTGATCGAGGAGCGGTTTCAAGAAGCCGGGCTCGAGTTTCTTCAACTGGCTATGCGGCCAGGTTTCGGGAGTGATGTTGTAAGGCCGGAGGAATTCGAGTCCCTGATACAAGCTGGCGCCGTTGGTGGCCGTATAATGCCAGAGGTCGACGCCGAGCGGAGCCGCAAGTGTGGCGACGCAGAACTGGGCTTCGAGATTGAAGGAGCAGTAATACAGGCCATCTTCGCGGACGAACTCCAACGGTTGGCTGCCATCGGGCGCGAACTGACTGGCAATACGCGCGAAATCCTCGCGGGCAAACTGGCGTGCGTCGTCCTCGCGATCCAGGTAGCGGGAAATGGCGATGAGTTGGCTGAGGAACCACGTGCCGTGGTTGTTCGGGGCTTCATGCTCCAAGTTGCCGTTCTTGCTGGTCGTGAGCCAGTGCAGGTAGTCGGAGAACCACTGGTGGACCTGCGCCTCGTCATCGTTTGTAAAAGCGGGCGAGCCGTGGAGCAACCGTAATGCATCAATCAAGTGAACAAAGCCGCGCGTATCAATCAGGCCGGAGTTGGAGCCGTGGTTGCCATCGCGGCCGAGGCGGATCTGGGCATACTCGAAGGACGGCTTGACGCGTGTAGCCGGCGTGACGAACCACGCACGAGTCCACTCACCCGCGCGGCGGGCGCAATCCTCGCGGTGTTCGAGGTGCCAGGCTTGGGCGAGCGTTTCGACCGTCCTGTTCATGCGATCCAGGCGGTCCCAGTCACCGAGGGCCATCTGCTTGCGATTTGGGTAGCCGTCCCGTCGAATGAACGGCAAACCGTTCGAACTGGCGGGGTCGGGCCACCAGTAACGGCCATAGCTGACGAAGTCGTGCGGGTCACCGGTGGGAGAGGGAGATTCCTTGTCGACCACCGTGGCGATGGGAAGTTTGAGGGCTTCGCGGGCGTTGTCGGAAACAGCCGACGCGTTCAATGTTTTGAGGCCGAGCAGGAATGGCGGCAGCGGCTCGGCGGCAGAGGCGCGCCAGACGAGCGCAGACAGCAGACTGGTGAACAACATCAGTTGGCGCAGAACGGTGGACGGATTCAAGATGATCATTTTAGCTCCAGCGAAGTGTCCGTCAGCGTGATGCGGTCGGTTTTTCCATCCGGACGACCAACCCGAAGCGCGTCGCCATCGAGCGTCGCTCGAAGTGCACCTGGCTTGGATGACTCACGCTCCGGCCAGAGCACCGCATAAACCGCGAACCCTGTGGCGGACTCGGCGCTCGCCAGGGTGAGGTGGCTCTGGTTTGACCACTTGCCCGTCACATAACTGCGGCCCACCTCGCCACTGACGTATTTGGGATCCACCGGAACGGGGAATTTGTCCGTGATACTTCCGTGCCACGTGACGCCCGGCGCGACAAGTTGCGTCGTCAGCGTGGCCTTGTCGCCTCGGATGAACGCCGTGTTGTTCGTGCCGTTCCAGGAGAGATTCTTTTCCGCGTGCAAAAGCCACGAGAGTTTTCCCGGCGTAGCGAGCACCACACGATCACGCAACACAATATAGCGTTGATCAATAAAGACAAGATCGCGCGTCACACGCTGAGTTTTGCCGGGTTCTACCTGGTCCATTTGATAGGCGACCGTGGCGTCGCCGGTCGTCCAAACATAGCGTGGCGACGTTTCAAATCGGGTGATTTTTCCCGTGGCCCGTTTGTCCTGCGGCTTCTGCCCGAGCCCGTCAATCAACACGTCATTCTTGGACTTCGTCTGCCAGGTCCATTGTTTGTGGAATGGCGAGCGATGGTATTCGCGATACGCCGAGTTTATAGCCAGGCCTTCGCCGTAGGCGTTCAAGATGAAAGCATTCTGGTCCGCGTGACTATGGCTGAACGAGCCGTACGGTGACGACTTGAACGTGACTTGAATGTCGTCTGTCGGGCGGCCGAGGGCGCTATGCAGGGACACCCACCCGACATCGCGAAAGAAACGATATGGCGGCAATTCGCCCAGGGATTTTGCGGGGGGGGGCGGTTTGGTGCTCGCGATGAAGTCGCGCACAAGAAACTCACAGGCAGTTGGGTATGTGCGGTCCAAGCCTGCGAGACCCTTGTCTATGGGACGGGGGCGTTTGTCGGTGCACAGTTCGGCATACGCCCGGAAATAACCGTTTTGTTCCACGCGCGCGACGTGCTCCATGTAGTCGGCGACGGTCGGATCAAGATTGAAACGGCCGGCGTTGGAGGTGTCGCCGAAGATCGTGTGCAAATAGGGTTGCACGTTGTACACCGCGAAGTAGGGCGAGTTTTTCCAGAACGGCGACGAATACGCGAGTGGGTCTCCGATGGCCAGCAGTGTGTCCTGAAACGCCGCGTGCTCGAACGTGCCGCGCCAATAGGCGTTGCCCTCGGCCCAACCGCCATCATCGCCGCCCCACGGACTGAATTGATCGCGGTAAAACACGTAGGCAAACCGCCACCACTCATGCGTTTCCGGGAGATCATCCCATAGCGCGAGCGCACTGTTCCCGACCATGGACATGAACCGCACCGGATGACTTTCGGCGCTCACATCGAGCGAGTTGCGTTGAATTCTCTCGACGTTCGCTTTCTTGATCCACGCCACCGTACGATCGCCGCGCTCCTTGAAACTTGTGAGGACGATCTTCCTCTCCTCCGTCGTCAGCTTTGCGCGAAGCTGGTCGTACACCAGTGGCAGCTTGCGCCAGAGGCGAAAATTCGCCTCGTCGTTGTAATAAATGTCGGTGGCGCCCACGACCGGACCGCTCTCCCAGTCCGGCGCGAAGTGCCAGGCGCAGGATTTGAGCAGGAACTCCTTGGCTTTGGCGAGATACTTTTCCTGGCCGGTGACAATCCCGATCAGTGTGGCCGCCTCGGCGACGCCGGAGACGCGACCGCATACATCTTGAACGTCACGCCACTTGTCGGCCTTGTCGGAATCGCGTTCTTTGGGATCGGGATCGCCGTACGTTACTGGTTCGTCGGGGAATGGAAACGAGAGGTAATCCCTGTCAAAGTCCGCCTTGATTCTCGCGAACGGTTCCGCGCCCGCGCCTGTGGTGCAATAGGCGCAGAATTCTTTCTGACGGCTTTCGATTACCATGGTGCGCGGCGGCTGCGGGGGAACATGGGCGGCAACATCTACAGATTGTTGGGCCACCAACGTAACACAGGCGGCCAACATTCCGCTGATCGCCAAGCCCCACGGTCGCCAGCCTCGGATACAGACAGATCCAATCATACAGGACATTATTGTTCGCGCATTGTGTTGATAAGTATTAAACATGTCAAACGCATTCCCGTTTGTTACGTGCCGGGGGAAAGCGGGGGCGTCGTTGACGCGTACCGCGGGCATCGGCCCGTGTCAGTATGTGCGGCGAGACTGCCACGGAGGAACTTTATGATCTGGCCGTCGGGACCCGTGAATCAGCGTGAGTGGAGGGATCAAGAGGATGCGGGATGCCTTGGGATTGGACGCGGCCAACGATTTCAATCCAAACAACACTCGCCATGCCACGGCAGAGACGTAAGCCGTCATCACAGTCGCCGCCCCATGCGACTTCACCGCGTCGTAGTACTGTCGGAGACGGACTATCTCTTGAAAGCCCGACGGCGACTCGCCACCGCCCAAAGCCCCGCAAGGCCGAAGCTGCAAAGGACCAAGGTTGACGGCTCGGGAATGATCAGCGCGTCATATTGGGCGTCAATCTGAGCGACGCTCAACTGGTTACTAAAAGTGGCCAGCGCTTCAGTGAACCCGGCAATATTGTTATCCTCAAAACCATCAGTAGCTTGAGAGAGGTTGCCGCTGACGGTAACTGCGCCGCCACCGCCCAGTCCTGCGCCGGAGGATATGTTGCCCGACCCGCCTCGCTGAGTAAAGCCCGATAGAAGTGAACTGGTCGGTTGCCCTGCCGGCCCTAGATAATAATTGATTCCATACGTGCTGCTATTTGCTCCGCTAAAGTTCCACGTCGCCGCAAAATAATACCACGTACCGGAGCTCAGAGCCCAATTGGCGCCGGCGTTACCGTTCGTCGTGGGTGCGATCGCCACGTTTCCTACTTGCATGTTCAGCGTGCCACCGGAGTCTTTCAGCTCAAACTCATTCGGGCTCGTATCGCCGTTGTCAAAGAAGTACCGCGAGCCGGTTTGCGTGGTGTTTGGCGCTTGAATGAGCATGGACATCGAACCGATGTCACCGTTAGCGCTTTCATTAATGACATTCAGTCCCGCGGAACCAGCAAGAACAAGCCCGGAGGTGCCGGTCGTAAAATAGGATGCGTCATTTGCGTTGCCAAAGTAATCGTTGCCGAAGCCGGTCGTGCCGTCGGCGACGAACGTCCCGGTACCAATCGAAGGCGCCAGACCGGTGCCCAATTGATTATAATAGTACGGAGATTCACCGTCTATGACACTTACGTAGCTGGGCAAGTTCTGGCCGCGAACCACGGCGGTTGCGAAGGCCAGACTCATTGTAATGGCTAGGCATGTTTTCATATTAGATTTCTCCCTGTTCTCCGTCGCATTCATTTTCATTGCGTTGCTGTGTCCGAAACGAAGGGAACAACCTCGGGGAATGTCCCGCCATCGCTCTGGGTTTTAGTAGCGGAAAGTTTCTCGCCCGTCATTTCTACCCTGATCTTCCATGTCCCTAGCCCGTCTCGCTTCGGCCTACAACAGTGTTCATAATTATAAATTTCCCGAAAGAATGCAAGAACTATTTTGAGAAAACCCATAGCAGGAATGGGAGTTTGTTTGAGTTAGAAGCCGAAAATGTCATAACCGTTTGATTTGCAATGCGTAACATTTACGCAAGATTTTCCTTGGTCAAAAAGATGCAGCTTGATCATCAGCGAGTTAGATCGAGGCCCGACGTGCCGTTACGGAGAATCTGCGTGAAATTGATCTTTTCACAAAATGAAATTGTCCATCCAAAGGTTCACCGAGACAAAGAGCGAAGAAGTTCCTGTGCTTCGGCAAGAGCTGGCTGGGTTTCCGGTGCCCGCTCACAGCGTAATGGTTTCCCTGTTGTCTGGACTTGAGTTGCCGCTCACTGGCGAGTTTGCAGTCGCGCGAGCGCGTTCTGCGCTGGGATGAAATCGGGGTTGATCTTCAGCGCCTGCTCGTAGTGCTGTATTGCCTCCGTCACTCTACCCGCTTTCTCAAGGGCGATCCCCAGATTGTAGTGCGCCTCGGCGTAATCGGGCTTGATCCGTAGCGCCTGCTCCCAATGTCCGACGGCTTCCTGCAGCCTGTCCAGTCGGGCCAGGGCCACCCCCAGGTTATCATGCGCCTTGGCGTAATCGGGCTTGATCCGCAGCGCCTGCTCGAAGTGTGGGATAGCGTCCTCGACCTTACCGGCTTGCGCCAGGGCGATCCCCAGATTGCAGTGCGCCTCGGCGTAATCGGGCTTGATCCGTACCGCCTGCTCGTAGTGTGCGATGGCTTCCTCGATCTTACCCGTTTGCGCCAAAGCGATCCCGAGGTTGTTGTGTGCCATGGCGTAATCGGGGTTGGTCCGCAGTGCCTGTTCATAATGGCCGATGGCATCGCTGACCTTGCCCTCTTTGAAGAAGATATTTCCCAGATTGTAGTGCGCCTCGGCGTAATCAGGGTTGAGCCGCAGCGCTTCCTCATACTGCTCAATCGCCTCCTGTATGCGGCCGTTGATTCGCTCCAAGGTGACCCCCAAGTTGTAGTGCGTCCGGGCGGAATGCGGATACCCGAAGGTGCCCACATGCTTCACGGCAACCCCGGGATTGTTGTGCGTCATGCCACCCTGCGGTATAGTTCCGACCTTCCACACCTGAAACACAAGTGTGCCGTCCTGGAATGCTACCAAGAGCTTCGCAGCGTCCGGAATCGACTCAGGGTTGGGAATGGCGGCGATTTGCGTGCTTTCCGAAGTGACCGTGTTGGTGCGCGTGTAGTTGCACCGCAGCAAGAGGCCGGGTTGATCGATTTGCTCCAAATACGGCCGCACCACCGTGTTGGAGAAGCCAACATGTTGGTAGGTTGAGGGATCGATTTTCCCGTAGAAGAGAAGGCAGGCGTACGCGAAGGGCTTGAAATCCGTGTCCAGCGATTCGCTGCAAACCGTGCCGACGGAACCGGAGACATAGAGGGTTTCATTGCTGTGAATTCGCTCGAAGCAATACCTCAGTGAGTCCGTGAAGGCTGTACCAAACGCCGTCTGGCATCGCGTTTGATAAGGCCCGAAATAATCGGCAAAGTAGGCGGCGCCTTCGACGACGCCGGCCGCGCAAATTACGATCAGGAGCGTTCGGCCGCCGCGCCGAAAGTGCCACCATACGCGCGCGCCCACCATTGCCACCAGCAGCCAGGAGATCACACCGCTGATCGTTCGACCGCTGTGCATCCTCTCATTTGTCAACGCCGCGACCGCGGGGTAGACCAGCAGGCTCAGCGCGAGAACGCGGTAGTACGGTTGTGTTCGGAAATGCCGGACCATGTGATACATCCCGGTGAGTATCAGCGGGATGGTGAACCAGAACAGTTCGCCTCCGAGGCCCGTATGGTGTCGCAGTTCAGGGTCGCCCGTGAAGATCAGAAATCGTGGACTGAAGTATTCGAGGTACCGGGGTATCACGCTGTGCATCATTGCGTTGACCGAGGGATTACCCTGGAGAACGCTGACCCGCTCGAATCGCGTGGTCAGCGATTGTGGAAAACGAAGCGCGCTGACCATCATTGGGAGAAGCGCGGCAGCATAACTCAGCAAGAAGAACAACCCGATCTTCCACCGAGCCAGAAGCAGTCGATGGAAGGCCAGGCCGATGCACAGGAGCAGTAACACGCTCATCGGACGACCCAGGGCGCGGGCATACATAGCGAATGCCCACGCGATGCCGGCTCCCGCGGCAAGGCCGTACGACCCTTTCCGTAGAGCCATCAGCAGTAGCCACCAGCCCAAGACCATGCCCAGGAGCATGGCGGTATCCGAGAAGACCAATCGGCTCGCGGGAAAGACCCAGGGCGTGAGCGCAAACAGCGCACCTCCCCATAACGCCAGCCATTTGTTCCGACAGTATTCCTGCACGAGGAAAGCGAATGCCAATGCCGCCAGGATATGGAAGATGGCACTGGGAAGCCGCACGACAGCGCTATTGAGACCGAAGACCTTTACCAGCGGAACCAGGCAATAGATCAGAACCGGGTCCTGGTAGTTATCGAGGCAGCGAAAGAACAGGGGGTACTTGACCCCGTATTCGTCCGCGCCGGTCTTCGCGACGCAGTAGGCGTTGTACGCGACGGATGCTTCATCCACATAGAATCCTCGGGGGGCCTTGCCCAGTTTCCAGAAGTGCAGGAAACAGACAGCGAGAAACACCGTCAGGGCAACGAACCAATAGACAAACCTCGCGTGCGGCTTCGTGAAATGCCGTCCGTCATTAGGTCGAGGCGTGACAGATCGGTCCCTCATGGTTTGACCGGCTTATCGTCGCTGAGCATGAGTAATGTCACAGGTCGGCTTCCCAAACATCTTCCCCTTCAACTCCTCAGCCAGCAATCGTAGCAAGAAAACGGGGGCACGATGAGATAATTCGGTGCAATCCACCCCCACTGGAAATGTGGGCCTCGCCAGGCCACGCCCTCCGCAGAAGTTCCCCACTTGCGCCGTCTCAAAATGGCTCCCCGCTTGGGACGGCTCGCAAACCTTGCGCTTTGAACTGTCGAAGGCTGCCGTTGCACCGTCGGCAAATCTTCGGCGCGTTTGTGTCCTCAGTACGACATGGTCTTGTTGGCGCCGCCGCCACATACACGGCGCCTCTCGTCGGACCCGGTTTCGCTGCGCTTCGGCTCCGTCGGACTCGGCCTACTGGCGAGCTTGCAGTCGCGAGAGGGCGTCCTGGGCCGGGGCGAAATCGGGCTTGGTCCGCAGCGCCTGCTGCAAATGTTCTATCGCTTCCGGTATCCGGCCCAGTTGCACCAGAGCGACCCCCAGGTTGTAGTGCGCCTCGGCGTAATCGGGGTTGACCCGGAGCGCTTGTTCCCAATGTCCCATCGCCTCCTGTGGCCGGCCCAGTTGAACCAAAGCGACCCCCAGGCTGTAGTGCGCCTCGGCGGAATCGGGGTCGAGACGCAGGGCCTGCTCGTACTGTGCGATGGCTTCGTTGATCTTGCCGGTTTGCATCAAAGCGGTCCCGAGGCTGTAGTGAGCCTTGGCGAAATCGGACTTGATCCGCAGGGCTTGCTCGTACTGTGCGATGGCTTCCGACACCTTGCCAAGACCCTGCAACACGAGACCCAGATTGTAATGCGGTTCGGCGTAATGCGGCTTGATCCGTAGCGCTTGCTCGAACTGTTCGGTGGCTTCCGACATCCTGCCCGAACCCATCAAGGCGTCCCCGAGGTTGTTGTGCGCCTCGGCGTAATCGGCGTTGAGACGCAGGGCCTGCTCGTAGTGTTCGATGGCTTCCTTGGCCTTGCCCTCCTGCCAGAGGACGGTCCCCAGATTGTTGTGTGCCATCCAACACTGGGGATTCTTTGTCAGCGTATCACGCCACAGCGTTTCCAAATCCGCGTAAATGCGCTGTTGCTTCCACGTCGTCACGGCCAGCAACACGAGGGCCGCGGCACCGGTGGACGCTCCCACATTTCGACCGTGTGCGCCGCCTCGTTGGGCCATCGTGGTACCGGCGCTGACCACCAAGGCGATCAGCCCGATGATCGAATAATACTGCCAGTGATCGGCCACCAGCGAGTATCGCATAAAGTAGATGTTCACGAACCCCAAGGCCGGGACCAACATCGCGAGGTAGTAGCCCAACGCCAAAAGGAAGGGCTTCCCCCACTGTTGCCGATAGCGCCAGCAGACGAGCAACCCCACAACCACGAGTAGCCCGGGCACGTAGGACACCAGATCCCACGGGTCGACCTGCCATCGCGGATAGACAAAGCACAGATGCAAGGGGACCACGGCCTTGTACAGATAGAACCATACCGCCCAGCCCGCCACCGCCAGTCGTGACCAGAAGCCGTCCTGCCTGACGATATCGCCGCCGATGGCCCGATGAGATTGGAACCACACCGTTACGAAACTCAGAATCCCCGCCACGGCAAAGAACGGCAGGCTGCGCAGCACATCCTGCCGCTCGATCTTCCCATGCCGCCACCACGCGAAGCCCAGCAGCACCACCGGCAGCGTCGCCACCGCTGTCTTGCTCAACAACGCCAGCACAAACGTCCCGACCGCCGCCCAGTACCAGCCACTCCGTCCTTCCAGGTCGAAGTTCACATACGACAAACACGTCAGCGCGAAAAAAAACATGGCCAGCGTGTTCTTGCGCTCGGCGATCCACGCCACCGATTCCACATTCACCGGATGCACCGCAAATACTGCCGCCGCCAACCACGCTCCCGGGATCTTCAACCTCGCCAGGATACGCCACCACAACACCGCACTGAGCGCATGCAAGATCACGTTGACCACGTGGTATCCCACCGGATTCTTCCCCCAGAGCCGCCACTCCAGCCACCAGGTCGTGGAGGTCAACGGCCAGTAGTCCGGGGGCCGGGTCGTGAACCAAAATCGATGCAAACCGTCGGACATCCGTATCAGGCGATTCTGAACGATGAGTTCGTCATCGCCCCAGACGAATCCGCCGCGCAGCGCCGGAACGTAAGTCGCGAACGTGACGATCACCAAAGCCAAAGTCAGGAGCCAGGCGTGGCACGCGACGCACGTTTTCGGTTCAGGGGACGACACCGCCGTCGGTTGCTGCGAGGCATCAGCAATGGGCTTCCGTCTTGTCACGGGCCGACAATAACATGTCACCGGTAAGAAAACATAGAACAGCCTTGCCTCGGAATTATTGGCGAGCTTGCAATCGCGCGAGCGCGTCCTGGGCCGGGGCGAAATCGGGCTTGATCCGCAGCGCCTGCTGCAAATGCTCTGTCGCTTCCGGTATCCGGCCCAGTTGCACCAGAGCGACCCCCAAGTTGTAGTGCGCCTCGGCGTAGTCGGGGTTGACCCGGAGCGCTTGCTCCCAATGTCCCATCGCCTCCTGAAGCCTGCCCAGTTGCACCAGAGCGACTCCCAAGTTGTAGTGCGCCTCGGCGAAATCGGGGTTGATCCGCAAGGCCTGCTTGTAGTGTGCGACGGCCTCCGACACCTTGCCGAGACCCTGCAAGACGAACCCCAGATTGTTGTGGGCCTCGGCGTAATCGGGGTCGATTCGCAAGGTCTGCTCGTAGTGCTCGATGGCTTCCTTGATCTTGCCCGTTTGCGCCAAAGCGGTCCCGAGGTCGTTGTGCGCATCGGCGAAATCGGGGTTGATCCGCAAGGCCTGCTTGTAGTGTGCGATGGCTTCCGACACCTTGCCGGACCCCTGTAAGACAAGCCCCAGATTGTTGTGCGCCTCGGCGTCATCCGGCTCGATCCGCAGCGCCTGCTCGTAGTGTGCGATGGCTTCCGACACCTTGCCGGACCCCTGCAAGACGAGCCCCAGGTTGTTGTGGGCCATCCAAGCGTTTGGATTCTTGCTTAGAGTATCCCGCCAGAGGGTCTCCGCTGTTGCGTAAACACCGGCCCGTATCCGCGTGGCCATTCCCAGCATCAGCAGCAATGCCACGCCCGCCACTGCTCCCACAGACCGGCCCGGCTGATCTACTCGACGGCCGATCGCCGCCGCCGCCGCGACCACCAAGGCGATCGGGCCGACGATGGCGTAGTACTGCCAGTGATCGGCTACCAACGAATAACTGTAAAACCCTTGGTCAAAGAAGCCCAACACCGGGAAGAGCATCGCGACAAAATACCCCAGTCCGAATAACAGCGGGTGTCCCCAAGTCCCGCGCCTCCACCAGAAGAGCGTCAGACATCCCACCAAAGCCATTCCCGGCAGGTAGGAAATCCAAACTGAAGGGTCGATGTCCCACTTCGGATAAATCACGCTTAGGTTGAACGGCAGAAAGGCCTTGTACAGGTAAAACCAAGGCGCCCGACCAGCAATTGCCAAGTGAGAAAGAAAGCCATCCGTTCGGGTCGTGTGTCCTCGCAAGTCCCGATTGTACTCAAACCAGATCGTCACTAATCCCATGACCAGTGAAAGGGCGAAGAACGGTACGCAGCGGAGGATGTCTTGCCGCCGCAGCCAGCCGCGCAACCACCACATGCACCCCAGTAACACCACAGGCAGCATGACCACCGCGGTCTTACTGAACAGCGCCAGCAGAAACGCCGCCAGCGACGCGCCATACCACCGCCAGCCGCCGTCTTCGTCAAATCGCAAATACAGAAGAATCGCCATCAGGCAGAACAACATCGACAGCGTGTTCTTTTGTTCGCTGATCCACGCCACCGTGGCGACGTTGACCGGATGGATCGCAAACACCAATCCCGCCAGCCACGCCCCGCGGACCTTCAGCCGTTGCAGGACCATCCACACCAGCACGGCGTTGGCGGCGTGCAACAAGACGTTGACCCCATGATACCCCGTGGCATTTCCGCCCCACGCCCGCCACTCCAGCCACCACAGGCTCTCCGTCAGCGGATAGTAATCTGGCGCTTCCGTTGTAAACCAGAGCCGATAGAGCCCGTTGCTGGCGTGAATCAGCCGATTGTTGATGATCAGGGCATTGTCGTCAAAGACAAAGCCGCCCCGCAGTGCCGGAAAGTAAGTCAGAAATGTGACAACCGCCAACACCGACGCCAAAAGCCACGGTTGATTCGCGAAGCTGACGTACGGGGTGGGACTCGACGCCGTCCGTTGATGCAGAGCACCATCGTTTGACTTCCTGCGTGTCATCGTGTGTGAATAATAGCACATCGTTGACCAAGAGCACCGGCATGGCAACGCTGTTGTGTGCTCTCTGTACAAGGTGTTTTGGACGAGGTTGCGCTTGTCGCCTTGGCCACGCCTAGCGCCTCAGCGTATTCCGCCTTGTCGATGACAGCGACAGGCACGACACGCTTCTGGAAGATGCGATCCAAGGAATTCGTCCTTGACCCCTTTTCTCAGAGAGTATAAAAATGGCCCCAAGGTAGCGTAAGCGAAAACCATGTCTCGGCACCGTTCTAACGCAGAGGGAGCGATGTATGATTTTTCCTTCCTCCGCCAATTGCGGAAGCGAGACGACCTGACCATTGGCGATGTGTCGGCTCGTTCCGGGATTTCCGCGGCCGTCATTTCGAAACTGGAGCGCAACCAGACCCGGGCGGAGCTCGAGACACTCTTCAAGCTCAGCCGGGTCTTCGGCTTGACAACCAATGAATTGATCGCGCTGGCCGAGTCGCGCACGTCGCAGCGAGCCAACTCGGTCAAGCATGTGGCGGGTGGATTCGTCTTTCGCGAAATCGCTTACTCGAATGTCCGTTGCCTGTTTGGTGCTGCTCCGAAGGGAGCAAGAGTGTCGCGCCCGGAAATTCACCGTGATGACTACGAAGTCTGCTGGGTGCTGTCCGGCAGGGTGCGGTTCACGCTGCCGGACGAAAAGCACGAACTCACCAGCGGCGAAGCCATTCAATTCGACGCGATCCTCCATCACACCTACGAAGCGCTGGAGAACTGCGAGGTCGTCGTCATCCACCTGCGCAAGGGAAAGAGGTTTTAAGAATGTTGAAGATCGATCACAAGCTGAAGCCCGAAGATCTCACCAGGAAGATCGAGCGACTTTGGTCGGTCTCGGCGGCGAAGATTCGCTCCATCGAACGGACCGACGACGCGACGAAGGGCTCTCCGGTATTCACCTGGAACGGCCGGTACACGACGCGCGGCTGGACGGAATGGACCCAGGGGTTCCAGTATGGCTCAGCGTTGTTGCAGTTTGATGCCACGGAGGATCGCCAATTCCTTGAACTCGGGCGACGCAAGACGGTGGCCGTTATGGCACCGCACGTCACCCACGTTGGGGTCCACGATCACGGTTTCAACAACATCAGCACTTATGGCAATCTGCTGCGGCTGATGAACGAAGGTCGTATCGCGGAGAACACATGGGAGCGCAACTTCTACGAGTTGGCGCTGAAATGCTCCGGCGCCGTGCAGGCGCGACGTTGGACGGAGATCCACGGCGGGGGGTTCATCTACTCGTTTAATGGTCCACACTCGCTGTTTGTGGACACGGTTCGTTCGTTGCGCGCGTTGGCGTTCGCTCACCAACTTGGTCACGTGTTGATGGAAGAGAACGACCGCGAAGTCTCGTTGCTTGAGCGTCTCATCGAGCACGCTCGCGCTACCGCCATCTGGTCGGTCTATTACCGCGAGGGCCGCGACGCATACGATGTGCGTGGACGCGTCACGCAGGAAGCGATTTTCAACATCAACGACGGCAAGTTCCGGTGCCCGAATTCGCAGCAAGGCTTCTCGCCCTTCACCACATGGACGCGCGGGCTGGCGTGGGCCATGTGTGGTTTTGCCGAGCAGTTGGAGTTCCTGGCAGCGATCGGCGAGAAGAAGCACGAGAGGTGGATGTTGAAAGCTGCGAAAGCCACGTGCGATTTCTACATCGAGAACACGCCGACCGACGGCATCCCGTATTGGGACACGGGCGCGCCATTGCTGCCCAAGCTCGGCGACTATCTTGATCGCCCTGCCGAGCCGTTCAACGAGTTTGAGCCCGTCGATAGTTCGGCGGCGGCGATTGCCGCGCAAGGACTGCTGCGGCTCGGCCATTATCTCGGCAAAAGCGGCAAGGCCTACTGGCAGGCCGGGTTGACCATTCTGAATACGTTGTTCGACGAGCCGTATCTGTGCACGGATGCGAAGCATCAAGGTCTGATCCTTCATAGCGTTTACCATCGTCCGAATGGGTGGGACTACATTCCACCTGGGCGCAAGGTGCCATGTGGCGAGTCCAGCCTGTGGGGTGATTACCACGCCCGCGAGGTTGGGCTCTACGTGCAGCGCACCGCCCGCAAGCAACCCTATCTGACATTCTGGGGGAAGTGACATGATCATTGCCGACCTCAACAAGATCGAAGGCCGCCGGTATCCCGCGCGGCGACGCACCCAAAACCTCGTCGGCGGCGCGTCTCCGATTCAAGCGAAGAACTTCTGCATCGGCAACGTCACACTCGACCCCAAAGGCGGGCAAGTACCGTGGCACAATCAGGAACAGGAGGAAATCTATTTTGTCGTCGAAGGGACGGGTGAGATGTGCCTCGGCGAGGAACGACGCACCGTCACCACCGGACAGACGGTTTTCATTCCGCCGGGCGTTTATCACCAACTCACCAACACCGGCGCCACTACGCTGCGCATGATCTACTGTTACGGGCCGGCAGGAGACGTGGCGCACTGGCGACAGGAATTGGACGGCACGCTCCCGAAAGCCGGCGTCGAAGCGCCGCCGCTGCCGGCGGGCGCGCATCCGCAATGCACCGAAGAACCCAAGGCATAAAGGAAACGATGGAAACAGCCAGGATTCACAAACTCGGCATCGTCATGAACGGCGTGACGGGCCGCATGGGGAGGAACCAGCATCTCCTGCGCTCGATCGTCGCCATCATCAAACAGGGTGGCGTGAAAATCAGCGACGACGAGACGATCCTGCCCGATCCCATCCTCGTTGGCCGCAACGCCGCCAAACTGGAATCGCTCGCCGCCACGTCCGGCGTGAAACGATGGACCGTCGATCTCGACGAGGCGCTCGCGGACAAACACAATGTCATTTACTTCGACTCGCAAACCACTGACCGCCGCGCCGACGCCGTCAAGGCCGCGATCGAGGCGGGCAAACACATCTATTGCGAGAAACCGACCGCCGTCACGACCGAGGACGCCTACGATTTGTACAAACTCGCCAAAGCCGCGGGAGTCAAGAATGGCGTCGTACAGGACAAACTCTGGCTGCCCGGCATACTCAAGTTGAAGATGCTTCGTGACAGTGGATTCTTCGGCCAGATCCTCTCGGTGCGCGGAGAATTCGGCTACTGGGTGTTTGAAGGCGACACCGTTGCTCCGCAACGTCCGTCATGGAACTATCGCCAGGAAGACGGAGGCGGGATCATTATCGACATGCTTTGTCACTTCCGCTACGTCCTCGACAATCTCTTCGGCGAAGTCAAAGCCGTCTCCTGCCTGGGTGCGACGCACATCCCAAAGCGTTGGGATGAGCGTGGCACCCCTTACAAGTGCACCGCCGACGATTCTGCGTACTCGACGTTCGAACTCGAAGGCGGCGTGATCGCGCACTTCAATTCTTCCTGGTGCGTCCGTGTGCGACGCGACGATCTGTTGACGCTGCAAGTGGATGGCACGAAGGGAAGCGCCGTGGCCGGCCTGCGCCAGTGCTGGGTGCAATCCTACGGCGCGACGCCGCGCCCGACGTGGAATCCCGACGTCGACAGCCCGATCAATTTCTGCGACGGCTGGCAGCCAGTTCCACCTCACCAGCACTATGACAACGCGTTCAAGATCCAGTGGGAAATGTTTCTTCGGCACGTCGCCAAGAATGAACCGTTCCGCTGGACGCTGCTCGAAGGGGCCAAGGGCGTTCAACTCGCCGAGAAAGGAATCGAGTCATGGGAGAAACGGGCGTGGGTTTCGATTCCCGAATTGAAGGCCTGACATGAAACGTATCGCTCTCGTCACTGGCGGCACGCGCGGCATTGGCCTCGGAATCGCGCGGGCGCTGCAACAGGAGGGTTTTGAAATCGCCGCTTGTGGCATGCGCGCGACTTGCGAACACAAGGACTTCCTCTACTGTCAATGCGATGTGAGTGATGCCGGCGCGCGCGCGCGGTTGCTCGACGCCATCCGGCAGCGCTTTGGTCGCCTGGACGTGCTTGTCAACAATGCCGGTATCGCACCGAAAGAACGCCACGATATTCTGGACGCGACCGAAGAAAGTTTCGAGCAGGTGATACGCACCAATCTGCAAGGACCGTATTTTCTCACGCAAGCCGTCGCGAAATGGATGGTCGAACAGAAGCGGGCCGACGCGAACTTCGGCGGCTGCATCATTACCATCTCGTCGATCTCCGCGACCGTGGCGTCCGTGAACCGCGGCGATTACTGCATCTCCAAAGCCGGCGTCGCGATGGCAACCCAGCTCTGGGCCGCCCGGCTCGGTGAGTTTGAGATTCCCGTTTATGACGTGCGCCCCGGTATCATAAAAACCGACATGACTTCCACCGTCACGGCCAGGTACGACAAACTCCTCGCCGAGGGTCTCGCCATCCAGAGGCGCTGGGGCACACCGGAAGACGTGGGCAAGGTCGTCGCCGCCCTTGCCCGCGGCGACATGCCGTACTCGACTGGCGCCGTCATCATGGTCGATGGCGGTCTGACGGTTCAACGACTATGACGACATCCTTTCCGAAAATCAGTGCGAGCAGCACTGAAGACGCGATTACAGTTCGCCTTTGAAGGCTTTTGTCGAGAATGGAGGGCAGGAGGGCGTCGAGTTCGGCGGCGGAAGCGACTGGGGCGGTTGTGATGGATGTTCGCCACGAAGTACACGAAGGGCACGAAGCATTCACCACCACGAATGCACTCGAATGGACGCGGATCAGGCGGGGTTTGATGTCTGGTTGGGTCGGTTTCGCGGTTGTTTGGGCGCCGAAACGGCCAGAACGCGTGTGGGGTAACGCCGATGACGCTTGGGCGGTTTGTGGCGCGGGGGTCGCGGCCTAGCGCGGCAGACGGCTCGACGGCTGCATGGCGCTCGCGAGCGTGTCGGGCTGGCGTCTGGCGAAGTAGATGGAGAGGGTGGCGTGGCCTACTTTGGTGTTGAGCCGGGCGACCTTTTAGCGTAAAGCTTCAAGGCGTCGGCGCGACAGTTCTTTGTCAGTGGTTTCGAGTGATTTCTCAACCTGATCGCCTTTGCGAGTGAAAATGCCGTAGAAGATGCCCGAATCAGAGGAGCGGTACAGGCAGGGGATGTTGGTTTTCTTCAAGACTTGGTTCTTGAGGGTGGCTTCCATGTTGGAAACATCTTAAAGATTGCAAGCACAGTATTTAGACGCTGGCATATGATTTGTAAGTGGCTGTAAATTAGCAAGTTGCGCCCATAGCTCAATTGGATAGAGCGTTGGTCTACGGAACCAAAGGTTGCAGGTTCAACTCCTGCTGGGCGCGCCACTTACGAAGGTACCCTTTTCCAATCGCCGTCGAATTACCGTCAGAATCAGCCGGGCGCATCGCGTAGAACCTGTCCGCTTCTTGCCGAGATGTCAGACCCCTGTAGTGCATGTCGAGCGTCCGGATGTCGTGATCCCCAAGCAAAGCTGCCGTCTTGATAATGTCGCTGGTCAGCCCGTAACAGTAGGTCGCCGCCGTGTGTCGCAGACCATTTTGCACCCAGTCGAAGCCGAGCTGGTCACGGAGTTTGCGGACATGGTGGCGGTAGGTGGAGAGATTACCGGCGAAAATTCGGTCCGGCAATGGGCGCGCCGACAACCACGCCATCAGGCAATCGCCGAGCGGGTCATTCCATCGTTATCGCGGCCGAGGGCGCGAAGCCGGTCGGTGGCGGCCTGACATTGAAAGCAACTGCGACGAGCGGTCACGTCGAGCGGCTCGGCGGTATCGGCGAGATCGTGGCTGGCCAGTTGCAGGAACTGACGGGCAAGGAAACGCGCGCCATGATCCTCGGCCATCTGTGGCGCGGCGGTCAGCCGACATCTCTTGACCGGTATACTCGGATTGACCTTCGGCGCAGCCGCTGTGCACGCACTGGCACAAGGCCAAATCGGCGTGATGGTTGCCATCAACCCACCACAGATCAACTACGTTCCGCTCCAGCAAGCGACGGCGAAGCTCAAACTGGTTCCTGTGGACGGTCACGGCGTGACGACCGCGCGCACACTGGATATTTCCTTTGGAGATTGAGAGGACTATTGAGCGGTCGCTTGTTGATGCGTCTTTACGCGGAACTTAAGCCCTATACAATGTAAGAACACGTTGCTCTGTTGAAATCCTCGTGAAATGATTGATGGTGTTCCTGGGGGGTGGGAACCATGAAAGACCGGTCGTTGCTGCGGCTGGCCCAGTGTGCTTACCAAATGGTCAGAATACAAGCGCAGAAGCCCCCGACGCCGAGGCTGACCGCGCCAAATATCGGTGGTCGTGGTCGAAGAATCCGGCTACAATTCGCTGGTGTCTTGCTGGAGAGCCCACATGGGACGTGACGGTAAACTGCCGAAGGACATTCTCTCTCTCGTGTCCGCGCATCTTCAGCGGGACGAGAGAATCCTCTTCGCTCAGGCCAGCGACTTGACGCTCGATCGGCGGTTCGGCCCGTGCCACATTGTGATTACCGACGCCCGAATCGCCGTCTTTGACGGAGACAAGCTCGCCTTGACGCTAGAACTCACGCGCATCAAGAAAATCAAAGTGGACGAACTCTTCGGTAGTGCCCGGCTGGTGGCGGAGACGTCGGAGGGAGATCGCCATCTCATCTATTACAGCAAGGCGTACGTGCCGCAATTCGCGGGGCTGTGCCGCGTCGTCAACGACCTGCTGGATGGACGCCAGCCCGTGCCGCCCGAGGAAGTCGAACCGGCTTACTGCCCGAAGTGCCACGCCCCGTTGCCCGAGCGCGGAGCGAACTGCTCCTTGTGCGTGCAGCGCTTCCGGACTTTCAAACGACTGCTCGGCTTGCTGAAACCGTACCACGGCAAAGCGATCGGCTTGATGATGGCAACGATCGTGACTGTGGGGTCACAAATGGGGCCGCCTTATATCACCAAAATGATCGTGGACGATGTGATCAAGGGCCATAATTACTCCCACTTGAGCCTCTGGATCGGGGCCATGCTGGGCTGCGGCATCCTGCTGCTGGTGGCACGGCTGGTCAGCGGCAGCCTGACATCATGGCTCGGCGCACGGCTTGTGGCGGATTTGCGGTCGCAACTCCATACAGCGCTGCAACGGCTGCAGATGAGTTACTATCAGCGGCGGGAAGCCGGTGAGCTCGTTGGCCGCGTGATGACGGACACGGGCGAGTTGCAACACTTCCTGATCGATGGTCTGCCATATTTCCTGGTGAATTCCATATCGTTCATCGCCATCGCCTGCATTCTGATATCCTTGGACGCGAAGCTGGCGCTGTTGGTGTTCTTGCCCGTGCCGTTTCTGGTGGGTGGCGGCGGCTGGTTCTGGCGGCGGCTGATTCCGCTGTTTCACAAGCATGGCGTCCGCATCGGGGCACTCCACTCCATCGTCAATGAGACCATTTTCGGAATCAAAGTTGTCAAGGCGTTCGCGCAGGAGGAGAGCCGCAGCCAGAGGTTTGACGTAACGAACGAGGCGCTGACCGGCACGCGCTTCAACATCGAACGGACGTTCATCGGCTTCTCCGAGACGATGTTCTGGATCATGACGGTGGGCGTGACGGCCGTGTGGTTCTTCGCGGCGCGGCGCATCAGCCGTGGCGACCCGACATTCACGCTGGGCGATCTGCTGGCGTTTGTGGGGTACATCTGGCTCTTCTACGGACCGCTGCAGTGGTTCACGGCGGTAATGAACTGGATGACCCACGCCTTCTCGGGCGCGGAACGCATCTTCTCCGTGCTCGACTCGACCCCGGAGGTGTACGATGCACCTGACGCGATTTCGGTCCCCAACATCCGCGGCGCCATCAGCTTCCAAGAAGTGCGCTTTAGCTACGACCGTGGCAAGGAGGTGATCAAGGGGATCTCGTTCGACGTGGCGGCGGGGGAAATGATCGGATTGGTTGGCAAATCGGGCGCAGGCAAGAGTACCGTCATCAATCTCATCTGTCGGTTTTACGACGTGGATTCCGGGCAGATCACAATCGACGGTCATCCGATTCGCAAAATCAAACTGGCGCAAATGCGCAAGCAGATCGGCATTGTTCCGCAGGATCCGTTCCTGTTCAATGTCAGTATCTTGGAAAACATCCGCTACGGCTGGCCAGATGCGAGTTTCCAGGACGTTGTCCGCGCCGCCCGCGCCGCGAACGCCCATGATTTCATTCTCGATAAGGAAGATGGATATGACACCGTGATTGGCGAGAAAGGCACGATGCTGTCTGGCGGCGAAAAACAGCGCCTGGCCATCGCTCGCGCCATTTTGCACGACCCGCCCATCCTGATCCTTGATGAGGCGACCTCGTCGGTGGACAGCGAGACTGAAAAGGCCATCCAGCAGGCCATTAGCAACCTCATCCGCGGGCGTACTACCATTGCCATTGCGCATCGCCTGGCCACCTTGCGAAACGCCAACCGCCTCGCCGTCATCGATGAAGGTCGGATTATCGAGCAGGGCACGCATGACGAGTTGCTGGCACGTGATGGCAATTACGCCAAGCTCGTTCGCACGCAGATGGAGATTAACCGGATGCGTACCGAAGCGCAGGTATGGAGCGAATAAGATGAGCGTCGAGCCCACGGGAACCATCAAGCTATTCCGCAAATTGGATCAGATCTTTCTGCTGACGGGCAGCGAGGCCGATGCCCGACCGGTAAAACTGGTCTGGGCCAGGCCGGTCAGCGGTCAGGGGAAGGAGGTCTCCCTGCTCGACGACAAGAAGAAGGAAGTCCTGATGTTGCTCAATTTGGACGCGCTGGACTCCACTTCCCGCAAGATCGCAGAAGACGAACTCGGCCGCCGCTACTTGATGCCGCGGATCGTCCGCGTGTTGCGCACCCACGCTCACGTCGGAACGCGGTACTGGCAGGTTGAGACGAATCATGGCCCGCGCCACTTCGTCGTCAGGAATCCGAATCGCGACGTTGTCTGGGTCACCGACGATCACGTCGTTCTCCGTGACCCACTGGGCAACCGCTTCGAGATACCTTCCCTCATTGCCCTTGACGCTGCTTCACGCGCCGAAGTCGACAAAGTGATTTAGCCTGAGCGATCGATGAACTCCTGCCGCTCCGCATCCGTGCCAACCTGCGACAATTCGTGCCAATCTGAGCCCAAATCTTGTGGGCGAAGACCGTGCCGAGGAAGGCCCCGTGGTGGACGCAATCGAGGGTTGTCGGGAGCGATTTCCAATCGCCGTGGAATCGCCGTGAAAATCGACATTTAGGCGCATCTAGGTACACCCTAGCGCAGTTTCGGAAGACCGAATTTGCAGGCACAATCATCTGCAACTGCTTGAACTGAGGTGGGTTACGACACGAGTTGAAGAAGACGCGGTTGGTTCTACGGAACCAAAGGCTGCAGGTTCAACTCCTGCTGGGCGCGCCACTTCCGTCACGACCGCTTCGCGGGGCCGATTCACATTGGATTTGGTGTGAATGCCACGCTTGACCCCAATCCTGCCCTCAGGCAATCGCTACTTGTATTGTCGGCGAAACCTGTCATAGTAAAGGGCTTCCGAAGCAGGGGGATTCTCGCAGCCGGAGTCAAAGCCTGTCCTTTGACACCCGAAGTTCACCACGCTTTACGTGGAAACTGTGACAGGCATAAAATCGAAAGGAAACGATCATGGAGCAATTGGTGGATATAGAAGGCACGGTGACCAAGGTCCTGCCCGGCACGATGTTCCGCGTTGAGTTGATTAACAAGCACGAGGTTCTCGCGCATATTTCCGGCAAAATGCGCAAACGCTTCATTCGCCTATCCGTGGGTGACCGGGTAAAATTGGAAATGACGCCCTACGACCTCAGCAAAGCCCGCATCGTCTATCGCCTGAGCTAGCAGTCCACACCGTCAACGGCCATTCTCAATACTTCAGCGTGAGCTTGTAGCGCAGCACGTTGTGGCAGTGGACGGTCTCAATGGTGGTCTTGCTGCGCCAGCCTTCGCAGGTCTTCTCGCCGCTCACGCCGGTCTGGCGTGCCGCGATCGCCTCGGCCAATTCCTTCGACAGATCGAAATCCCCACGAACGCACTCCGCGTTCGGGCAATTGAATCGGAACACCGACTTGGCGCCGTTGAGATTGACCTGGTACTTGAGTTCACTGCCCTTGCCGGCACGGGCGGGATCGTAGTACGTCAGGTCCACCGTCAGGGATTTTAGTTGCCCGAACCGGGTGGCAAGGGTCGCGGAGTCTTTAACCCGCTGGCTTTCCTGCTCCCGATATTCCGCCCGCGCGCCGAGTCGTTGTTGATACATAATATCTCAATTCTTCCGCTCTTCCATGTGGTTCCAGCGGTACACAGGCAGAATATCACGAAACGGAGGTGCCGTCTCTAACAATCACCGCGCTTCTATGCGACCTCGACCGGTACCGGGAGCGGTGCTACACACTGCTTCTCCTGCACCCGCTCCCCCGTGACAGCGGGCCTACGGCCCCTGCTTGTCGTGATCGCGGTCGTGTCCAGTGGGCTCTTCCCGTCGCGGCTCGCCCCGAGGTTCGCCATGCGTGACTCGCTGACGGTCAGTCCGTAGCGCTTCGCGCTCACGACTCCGGACTTCTTCATGTCGCACCACGGTAACCGGCCGACCTGTCAAATGTTCCAGATGCTCGCGATCCAGCCCTTCATGGATGAATCGACCGTGGTCATTATGAAACCCGTTGATCGCACTCGCCCGAAACACATGCTGAAACTCGTCGCCGCGCAAGGTGTAGTGGTGGTAATCGTGCTCCCACAAATGTCCGTAGCCGACGAAGATGAAGAACGACCCGCCGAAACCAAAATCGAAGTCGGCCGCGTATCGATGGCCATGCCATCCCCAACCTCCGTCCACAAACACGGCGCCGTATGGCAGTGGCGCCCAACCCACATAATCCCCGCTGTGACGCCAGAACACCCACGCGGGCCCGTATTCGTACGCCGGCGCCCAGACCCAGCCGTAGCCTCCCACATATGCCCAGCGGCCATAATGAAACGGAATGGCGCCCCAAGCGTAACCCGACTGCCAGTATAAACCGGCGTCCGTGTACACCCAGTATCCGTTGTCATAGTACGGACGCCAGCCATACGGCATCCCGTACGGTTGCCAGCACTGGCCATAACCCGGTATGTTGACCCACGTGCCGTAGGGCGAAAGTTGCTCCTGAAAATAATCAAAACTCACCGCAGGCTCGGGAGCGGGTGCGGTCGGCGGCGCGGAACTGCCCACAGCCGGTGGCACGGCCGAAGACGGCGGAGGAGCCGGTGTCGAAGCTACGGTCGTCGGGGCGCTGGGCGCGGGCGCCTCGGGCTGGGGCGGCGGCGGAGGCGGGGCCGAATCGACACTGGCGGGCGCCGCTGAAGTGCCGGCCGATCCTTTTTGGAGCAACACCGAGATGACATTTTGGGAGACCCCCTGCCCTTTGAGATACAGGATGTCGTCAGCGCTCAACGTGTACGACGCCCCCGAATTCTTGATGTACGCCAGAATGACATCATCCCCCAGGTGCGCCTGGGCGAGTTTCACAACCTCCTGCAACGCGGGTGACAGATTTGCTGTGGGCGTGGCATCGCTGCCGAACGCGCTGGTCGCGTTCCAGAACGCCCCCGCGAGGGTGATACAAACAACCGCAAAAACCACTGTGGCTTTCCTATTTGATAGTTCTGTCGTTTTCATATGCTGTATTCTTTTGAGACCTCCTCTGGTCTTCTCGTTCAAGATATGTAAACACCGCTATTCGAGAACGGTTTCCACCGTTGCGGATTGGATTGATTGTAGTACTCGCAACTCCCGCGTGCAATGCAGGAAAAGCGCTACTCGATGGGGGCTTTGCGGCGCTTGCGGACGCGGCGCATGGCCTCGCGATAGCTTCGTTGACGGCCCAACGCGCACAGTCGCCGGGCTTCCGCGTGCAGGCACACGTATCGGACAGCCGTGTCGAAGCACATCACAGACGCGAGAGACCATCATGGGGCGTTCATCTCACCGTCGGTTGTGGCTGTCTCGCACCGCAAACTCAGCCACCTGCCGGAGATTTTCTTTACCAAACCTGCGGTAAGAATAGAATAGTTATCGATAACACTTTCATGTCCTCTCCGCACACGATCGTGCTTCACATGCCCAGATTTCCAGGCTCCCCAAATGCCCCCGGTTCGATCTCCATAAAAATCATCTCTTGCTTTTGTCCGGCGAATATGAAAAAAAAGTTGACAGCCAGATGGGTAAGAATATCAAAATCGCTGTCGGTTCGGATCATGGCGGGCTCGATCTGAAGAACCAGCTTCTCAGTTACTTGCAAAGTCGCGGGTATTTCGTGCAGGATTGTGGCACGCACAGCAAGGACGCGGTCGATTACCCGCGCATGGCTTATACCGTCGCGCGGCTGGTGGCCAGTGGCTCCTGCGACCGCGGCATCATGGTGGATGGCGCCGGCATCGGTTCGGCCATGGCCGCCAACAAAGTCCGTGGCGCGCGCGCCGCGGCGTGTTACAGTGTCGCCCTCGCGAAGAATTCGCGGGAGCACAACGACGCCAACGTGCTCACCCTCGGCTCGGGGCAAACCGATTTCGAGACGGCGAAGCAAATCGTGGAAACTTTTCTGGCGGGCGAATGTGTTGAAGAACGGCACCGAAAGCGTGTACAACTAATCAATGAAATCGAGGACGGTCCCATTGGAGTGGGAGCGCACCAGGCAACGTTGCTGGCCGCGATTGGAGACCCGCGCGTGAACGCTTCGCAAACCGACCTCGAACGCATCGCCAAACGCGTCCAGGAACTGCTCTCCGCGCAGGGCAATCCGCCCATCGCCGCCACCACGCCCAAATCGCGGCTGTCGCCGTCGCAGATTGCGCAACTCATCGATCACACCGTGTTGCGGCCCGACACGACCCGCGCCGACATCGAGCAACTCTGCCGCGAGGCGCGCCAGAGCAAGTTCTACTCGGTTTGCGTGAACCCGACCTGGGTTTCCTTTGCCCGCCAGGCGCTCGATGGCACGGCTGTGAAAGTCTGCTGTGTCGTCGGTTTCCCGCTCGGCGCGCAGCCACCCGAGACGAAGGCGATGGAGGCGCGCGCCGCGATCCGCCAGGGCGCGAAGGAAATCGATATGGTCATCAATGTCGGCGCCCTGAAGAGCGGCGACGACGAACTGGTGCTGCGTGATATCCGCGGTGTGGTCGAAGCCTGCCGCGACGGCAGCGCAAAAACAAAAGTCATTTTGGAAACGTCGCTCCTCACCAATGAAGAGAAGGCGCGCGCGTGCGAACTGTCCGTCAAAGCCCATGCGGATTTCGTGAAAACTTCCACCGGCTTCAGTTCGGGCGGCGCGACCGTGGAGGACGTTTCCTTGATGAGCCGCATCGTTCGCGACAAGGGCCTCGGCGTGAAGGCGTCGGGCGGTGTGCGATCGTTGGCGGATTTGTTGAAAATGGTCGCCGCGGGTGCCACGCGCATCGGCACGTCCGGCGGTGTAAAAATTCTGAAGGAAGCTGCGGGGGAAATTGTTTCCGGCGCAGGCGCGAAATATTAGATGATCACGAAAGGAACTGAACATGGCCGATTTACGCTCGTATATTTTTCTCGATAGTTTGCAGCCGCAGGTGGCATCGTTTTTTGCCACGGTCTCGCAGGGGTTCCTGCCGATCGCCGGCCAGGCCTCGCTTTTCGTCGAGATTTCGCCGGGGATGGAAATCAATCGTGTCACCGACGTGGCCCTGAAATCCACCAAGGTCACGCCCGGCATGCAGATCATCGAGCGTTTGTACGGGATGCTCGAAATCCATTCCGAATCGCAGGCGGATGTGCGCCAGGCCGGCGCCGCCATTCTCCAGGCACTCGATTTGAAGGAAGAAGGACGCTACAAGCCCCAGATCTTCAGCAGCAGCGTCATCCGCCGTATCGATGACTATCACACGATGCTCATCAATCGCACGCGCCACGGCAACATGATCCTCCCCGGGCACACGCTGTTTACCATGGAACTTGCGCCGGCCGCTTACGCCGCCTTTGCCGCGAACGAAGCGGAAAAGGCCGCGGAGATCAACATCCTCGAAATCCGCGCGTTTGGCAGTTTCGGCCGCATGTACCTCGGCGGGGACGAGAAAGACATCGACGTGGCTGCCAGGGCCGCCGAGCAGGCGATCAACAGCGTCACCGGCCGCGAGATGAAGGGTGGCGGCGGCGGCAGTTAGAGCAGCGATTTTAAAACGATCACAATAACGTAAGGAGACACAGACATGGCAGATGCATTAGGTCTACTGGAAGCGCGTTCCTTCGCCGCAATGGTGGAAGGGGCCGACGCAATGGTCAAAGCGGCAAAAGTCGAGCTCGTCAGCTACGAGAAGACCGGTGGCGGTTACGTCACCGCCGTCGTTCGTGGCGACGTGGCCGCGGTCAAGGCCGCGACCGACGCCGGCCGCACCGCCGCCAGCCGCGTGGGCGAAGTCGTGGCGGTCCACGTCATCGCGCGTCCGCACCAGAACGTCGACGACGTCATCCCGCTGGGACGCGGCGCCAAAGCTGCCAAGAAGTAAATTGGACATTTAACCGCGGGGACGGGGCCCAGGCTCCGTCCCTGACGGGAGGTTCTGTTTATGAATCTTGGTAAAGTTGTCGGCACCGTCGTCGCCACGCGCAAGGAGTCCAGCATGGACGGCCTGAAGTTCATGCTCGTCAAGCACGTGGACACCGAAGGCAAGGAAACCGGCGGCCAGGTCGTGGCGGTCGATGCCGTGGGCGTCGGCCCGGGCGAACTGGTGCTTGTCGCCACGGGCAGTTCGGCCCGCCAGACCCTCGCCACCAAGGATCGCCCCTGCGACGCCGTCATCATGGCGATCGTGGACACGTGGGAAATCGGCGGCACCGAGAAGTATCGAAAGGATTGACGCCATGGCCAGCCTCAGCGATCAGGAAATCGAGCTAATCGCACAGCGCATCGTCACGGACCTGACGGGACGCGGCGGCGCGTCCGCGCCGGCATCGTCATCGGGTTCCTCCCCGGCTCCGTTGCGCGACATCGGCATCTTCGACGCCATCGATGAAGCGGTGAAGGCGGCCAGTATCGCCTTCTGCCAGTTCGACCAGTTGGGATTGAAGAAGCGCAACGACATCATCGCATCCATCCGCCAATCGATGCGCGAGCACGGCAACGCACTGGCGCGCATGGCCCATGAGGAAACGGGGCTCGGTCGGTACGAGGACAAGATCCTCAAGAACCAACTCGTCGCGGACAAGACGCCGGGCACGGAAGATCTGCTATCGAATGCCGTCACCGGCGACGACGGTCTCATGCTGACCGAAGCCGCGCCGTTCGGTGTCATTGCCGCGATCACGCCGACGACGAATCCGACTTCGACAATCATCAACAACACGATTGCCATGCTCGCGGCGGGCAATGCCGTCGTGTTCAATGTTCATCCAAACGCGAAACGCGTCTCCTGTCACAACGTCGCGCTGATCAACAAAGCGATCCTCGCCGCCGGCGGCCCGCGGAATCTGATTACGTGTGTCGCCAACCCGACCGTTGAAAGCGCCCAAGCATTGATGAAGCATCCCGGCGTGCGCCTCGTCGTCGTGACCGGAGGAGGCGCCGTCGTGAAAGTCGCGATGGCCAGTGGCAAGCGGGCAATCTGCGCCGGGCCGGGCAATCCGCCCGCCATTGTGGATGAAACCGCCGACATCGACAGGGCGGCGCGTGATATCGTCTTCGGGGCGTCGTTCGACAACAACATCATCTGCGCCGACGAAAAGGCGTGCCTCGTTGTTTCCAGCGTCGCCGACAAGTTGATCAAGGCGATGACCTACAACGGCGCCTATTTGATCACGAAAGAACAGTTGCCCGCCGTCGAGAAGGTCGTCTTCACAAAGACCGAAGGCCCGCGCCAGGAAGCTCACATCGAACGTTCTCTCATCGGCCAGAATGCCAGCGTCATTCTGCAGAAGGCGGGAATCCGTTGCGACGACAGCGTTCGCCTCGGTATTTGCGAAGTGGACCACGATCATCCGTTGCTGTGGACGGAACAGATGATGCCGATTTTCCCCGTGACACGCGTGCGGGATGCCGATGAAGGCATCGATTTCGCTTTGCAGTTGGAACATCCACGCCGACACACGTTCACCATGCACTCGGACAATCTCTCGAACCTCAGCCGCATGGCGCGGGAATGCAACGCCAGCATTTTCGTAAAAAACGGGCCGGCGCTGGCGGGTCTCGGTTTCAAGGGCGAAGGCCCCACGTCGTTCACCATCGCCAGTCCCACGGGCGAAGGCATGACAACGCCGAAGAGTTTCTCGCGCTGGCGTCGGTGCACACTAGTCGGGGCGTTTAGGATCGTCTAATACGGATGAGCCCATCCCAAATTCCTGTAGCCGCAGGCTTTAGCCTGCGCTGGTTGCGCAATTCACGCACCCTAAAGGGTGCGGCTACAAAGCACTTTCAATCGTCGTGAAGAAATACCCCGCTATCGCGGTTGTCGAATTCAGCAGCCTTGCGGACGGCATTTACACCACCGACGCGATCCTGAAGAAGGCCCCCATCGCCATGATCAAGGGCGGCACGGTCAGCGGTGGCCGCTACCTGATCATTTTCGGCGGCACCACGGGCAGCGTCAGCGAATCGCTCACGGAAGCGCTGACCATCGGCGCGGGCAGCGTGCTCGACCACGCGTTCCTGCCCGACGTCCACCCGAAAGTGCACGACGCCGTGCTCGGCCAGCGAGCCAAGAGCGAACAGATGACCGTGGCGATTTTGGAAACGGACACGATTGCCGCCAACGTTCGTGCCGCGGAAGTCGCGGTGAAAGGCACGGAAGTACAGTTGGTGGAATTGCGGCTCGCGGAATACGAAATGTCGGGCAAAGCCATCAGCGTCTATGCGGGCGAGTTGCACGAGATCCAGGCCGCGATGACCATTGCCAATGACTTTCTGCGGGGTCGGCAAGCCTTCACGCACTACCGCATCATCGCGAGTCCGCACGAGGTCATCTCCAAACAACTCGACCAAACCACGCGGTACAACGACGCGAAGGTGCACGAACTTGAAGGCGAGGAGGCGTCGTAATGCTCCTCGGCAAGGTCATCGGCACACTGACGCCTTGCGTCGTGTACAAGGGTCTCGAAGGCGTCCCGATGCTGTGGGTTCAGCCGCTCGACAAACAGGGCAATGTCAAAGGCGAGCCACTGGTCGCTTGCGATCCGACGCGGATGGCCGGTCCCGGCGAACTGATCTATTTTGAAGGCGGACGCGAAGCCGCGCTGTTGCTCGAACCCTGGTTTGTTCCCGTCGATCACGCCATCGTCGGGATCGTTGACCAACTGCATCACGAATCATGATCCTCGGAACTGTCAGGGGTAACATTGTCTCGACGATCAATCACCCGTTCTACAACGGCAAGAAGATGTTGATCGTCGAGAAGGAGGATTTCGCCGGCAAACCCGGCGGTTATCTCATTGCCATCGACAGCGGCGTGGGCGCGGGGGTTGGCGAACGCGTGCTGGTCATCGACGAGGGAAATTCCGCCCGGCAGGTCGTGAAAGACAAGGATGCGCCGCTCCGCTCCATTATCATTGGCATAGTTGACCGCGTCGACTCCGAGGCGTAAACTTCTGTCGGCGTGAGAGGGTTGTTGTAGGCCGCGTGCCCTCACGCGGCGATTATTGAAGGTCGCAATGAGATTTGATGTAACAGTGGAGTCCAGCAGCGACGGCTTTGTCGCCGAATGCGAAAGCCTGCAGTGCACCGCGACGGGCCTCAGCCCCACCAACGCCCTCGATTCCCTCCGCGACGAAATCCGCTACCGCCTCGAACTCTGCCCCTGCACCACCGTCAACGACGACTACGTCGAGTTGAACGTGGTGTCAGCGCTCTAGCGCCGGTTGCGGCCACACCGCATCGCGGCCAGCCCAAATCGAAAATAACAACCTGCGCGGCTCAAGTGGCCTCGGATCGCCGCCGTTGTCCACGCCATCCTCACCAACCGAGTACAGGGACCAAGTCCCGTCCGTGTTGAGCCGATAGCGCAATTTGCCGCCATCCATGTAGTCATGCGGAACTCTGGCAAGGAATTCCGGCACAAGTGCTGTCAAGTCTGGTGCAGGCTTGTTGTGGCGTAACTCGAACCGCTTGAGTGCAATCGCAGCCACAGTCATTTCTCTTCGCGTTTCATATTCCAATAATCGTTTCACATCGTAGCCAAGATTCTCCGGGCCCCAAGTCGTACCCGAAGGCATGTCTGGTATGGACATCTGATATCGCCACTGGTCGTAAAAGATCCAGCCGTGCTTCCATTCATCCTGTTCTGTTCTCTTAAATACGTCGCGAGCGACGATCCATTTAGACTCGCCGACCGCTGCTCGGACGGCATCCACTCCCTCCGCCCACAGCCACACGCCGCGTGCTTGGTCCTGTTGTCTCCATGCTACATACCATACGATGCCTCGCAGCAGTCTGGAAACGTCATCCCATGAAAGCATGTTCGTCTCCGACCAACCCAGGAACTCACGCATTGGCCTGTGAACCACACTATCCCACTCATCCAAGATCATCGCTCGCTCGACCTCTGTAGCCGCTTCAAACTCATTGATAACCGAAGCTTTGTCCCAAGCCACCTGAAGTCCGCGAAGTTGTTCGTCTGTCCACCCCGGTGCTTGTAAAGCTTCCCATGTGATATTCAGGCCCACTTCCCCCATCGAAACCCTTTGTTGCTGCAGAATGACCATGCGATCACTCTGCAAGAAATGTGTCAAAAGCACTATTGTGAGTATGTTCTCCGATGCGCTACCCAATCTGTTGCATCGCAGGTCGTCCAGCGCCGTGGCTGTTAACCAAACGGCAATTGATCCTACGGCGATCTGTGGTATGCGCGCTTTGGGACCGAGACCATAGTCGATTGGCGCTTCTAAGGGCAGATGTCGCAAGGCCTCACGTGCATTGTGGACCGGCTCACGGGTTAGATCAATCTGCCTCTCGAATTGCTCCCAGTCACACATCTGTGCTGGTGGCGGTTTCGGTAGCGGGGTCAGCTCCGTCTCTTGCTGCATTGCCCTATATCGCCTCCCACCTCCCGGACGGGTTCCCGTGATGTTGACGTTCACGAGTTTCAACCCCGAGTCCGGTTGGAGCCAGCGCACAAGACAGCACCCGGGTTGAACAAACTGAAGGCGAGGAATCATATAAACGGAGAATGGGCAACTTTTGCCAAACTCTCTTAATTCATCACCAGATGACAGTAACACGACGGCTGCGTCGCTTGGTTTCGTCGGGTTCGGTAGATTGAGCTCTGCCACCGTCAGCTTCTCTCCCTTGGCGCGGAGTTCGGCCTTGTAGCGGGCAAGCAGGATGTGGCCGCGGATATTCTCTTCGAGGATGAAGAGCGCAAGGATTGCCAGCAGAACAAGAAGTGCTCTGCCCGTCCAGCGCAGAACTACCCGGAGTTTTTTCACAGTCACCACGCCAGCCTTTCGCGGGGCCGCTGGATTCCCTCGCGGAGCGGTGGCAACTGTTTCAATTGCTCATCGTTCATGGCAATTGCTACACTCCCTGACCGTGAAGCCGGCGCCAGTCTATCAGCAACCCTCGCCCGTGCCAAGCGACTATGCGCCCGGCGAGCCCGGGCCAATTCCCCGACGCGTCATTGTCGCCGCGGTGGTGCTGGGGCTGCTCACCGTGGCGCTGTTCGCGCCCACGTGGAACCACCAGATGCTGGGTTGGGACGACGACGAAAATGTGTTGCACAACCCGCTCGTGGTCATGCCCGCGGCGGCGGGCTTGAAACAAATCTTCACCGCGCCGTTTTCGACGGACTACTATCCGCTCACCTACATCAGCCTCGCCATCGATCACGCGGTGTGGCGGGGCCATTTCTTCGGTTATCACGTGACCCAAACCCTGTTGCATGGCGCCAACGTGTTCCTTGTCGTGTTGCTCGTGTGGCGATGGACGGAAACGCTCGGCGTGGCGTTGTTGGCCGGGGCGTGGTTCGGCTGGCATCCCGTGCAGGTCGAGACTGTCGCCTGGATCGCCGAGCGCAAGAGTGTGCTCGGGGCGTTCTTGTTTCTGCTCGCGTGGCTGGCCTACCTCAAGGCGGGCGACCCGGAGACTGGCAAGCGGTGGCGGTTGGTGGCGCTGGGATTGTTCCTGCTGGCGGTATTGACCCACGCGCTGGTGATCGTGATGCCCGCTCTCTTGATCGCCTACGAACTCTGCCTGCGCCGCACGCGATTCACCGAGGCGCTCCGCCGAACGTGGCTGTTTTTCGTGCCGACGGTATTCGCGGCGGTCTTGCGCGTGCTCGGCCATGCGCAGTCGGGCCAACTCGTCCGGCCATTTCGCAGTGTGACCGAGGGCATCCTGACGATGACCACGGTCGTGGGGCAGTACCTCAACACGTTGTTCTGGCCGACGCAACTGAGCAATCATTACACCGTCACCACCGTAGGCAATCTGGCGAACAAGGGCGTGGCGGTGACCGTCTTGTGGTTCGTCGCGTGGGCGGTGGTCGCGTGGCGGGCGCGGTCGATCCGCCGGTGGTCGGCATTTGCGGTGGCCTGGTTTCTCATCTGTCTCGCGCCGGTGCTGCAACTCGTGCCGCATCCAACCGTGCGCGCGGATCGATATCTTTACGTGGCCGCGCTCGGGGTCTTCGTGCTGGTCGCGTTGCTGCTGAACAAGAACCGCTTCGCATTCGCGACCGTTGGCCTGCTGTCGGCGGTCTGTCTGGTCGGACTGACGGTGGCGCGCATTCCCGATTGGCATGATCCGAAAACCTTGTGGACTGATTGCGTCAAAAAGGACCCGCGGTCGGCCATCGGCTACTACAGTCTCGCCGGTTGCGCCATTGGCGAACAGGATTGGCCCACGGCCGACGCGCAACTGCGGAAGTGTATCGACCTGAAACCCGACTTCGCCGAAGCGCAGGCCCGGCTCGGCGCGGTGTGTCTGCAGGAGGGAAAGAACGCCGACGCACGCGAGCACCTGGAGCGGGCACTCGCGTTGAACCCGCACCTGGCCGAGGCGCAACACAACCTCGCCATCCTCGAACAGCGCCATGAGTGACCAATTTCTCACCCTGCCAAATGACGAACGCCTGCGCATCGCCTGGCCGACCGCGAACCATTTTCTGTTCGACGCGCCTGCGAAATTCTTTGCCTGCACGCGCGTCAATCCGGATTACGGCAAACCCGGTTGGACGCGGGATTGCCGGAAGCGATTCCATCGCGGTTGCGACATCGCGCCCGTCAACGTCACGGCGACGGGACGGACCACGCGCGTCATTTTCACCGATTGTGCAACCAACAAAGATTTCGAAAGCGAGGAACCCACGTTCGTCCCGCACGACGACGTCTTCTGCGTCTTCGACGGCACCCTCGCGGAGGTCATCGTGGATGAAAACGTCTCCGACTTCGGAAAACACGTCGTCATCGAACATGTCTGGCCTCGTACTGGTGCCAAGTTCTTTACGCTCTACGGCCACCTCGTCGAAGTGTCCACTGTTCCCGCATCATCGCGGATTCGGCAAGGCACCAAGGTCGGACGAATGGGACAGACGAGCCGTAGCGCCGACGCGCGCAACTGGATGGCCATCGCTCCCCACCTGCATTTTGAAGTGCGGGATGCGGACGGACGATCCTACGACCCGGTGGAATTCTTGAAGCGGTTCTTGCCGCCCGCGCCATGAGCCCAAGCACCCGATCACGCTTTGCCGAAAAGTCGGTCGCAGATCTGGCGGGCCGCGTTCTCACGGCCTCTCGTTCCATGCGGCATAACACCCAGCAATGGCGCGCCACATAATTCAGGCACGATCTTGATGTTGGTTCGTGCCGCTTGGTTGCGTTTCCCGCCGACTGTATCGTTCAGAACGATTCCACGCACCGTCAAGCCTTCACCTCGGGCTTGGCGGACGGTCAGCAGACTGTGATTGATCGTGCCCAGACCAAGACGCGCGACCACGAGCAGGGGCAGCTTCAGCGACCTGGCCAGATCAGCCACGAAATAATCGTCGCGGATCGGAACCATCAGACCGCCCGCGCCTTCCACGAGCACAATGGAGTAAGTGGATGCCAACTGCCGGTGACATGCACGAATTCGGCGAAGATCGATGCCTGTGCGTTCCAGTCGCGCGGCCACACTCGGCGCGAGCGGGTGCCGAAGATAGATCGGGTTGATCACATCGAGGGGCTGCTCGTGCTTCATGATGGCCGCGTAGATTTCGGCGTCGTGTCTTCCACCCGTGCCGCACGCAATCGGCTTGAAT
>Ga0326727_10002188_pt1 | contig 68389 bp, 63 predicted proteins | sample MB2enrmetagenome_FD_207643 | JGI IMG/M metagenome (GOLD analysis project Ga0326727, IMG submission 207643) | Lab enriched peat soil microbial communities from McLean, Ithaca, NY, United States - MB29MY | ecosystem: Environmental > Terrestrial > Soil > Wetlands > Peat | place: USA: New York...
CAAAGACGCGGTTGAGCTCGTAGAGATGAGCGTGGCCGGTGATAAAAGCTCCGGCTTGAAAGCGGCCGCTGGCAATCAGATCGAGCGCCTTGCGGCAAAAGGCCGGGGTGTGGTGAAAGGTGGCGCGCAGGGTGATGTCGGAGTAGTGAATGCGATTGGTATCGAGCGAAACGTGCGTGCCCAGCGCGCACCCGCCAAAAAAGTTGACCGTCCCGCCCTTGCGCACCATTTCCACCGCTTCTTCCCACGACTCGGGCACGCCAACGGCCTCAATGGCGATGTCCACGCCCCGGTTCTTCTCGGTGAGCGCGCGGGTTTCGCGGATGGCATTGCGGATGCTGGCGGTCTGCACCACGTGGGCCGCGCCCAACTGGCGCGCCGCCTCCACCTGGCCGTTGTGCTTGACGATGGCGATGACTTTACAGCCCGCCAAAGCGGCCACGTGAACAATCATCAATCCCAAAGGGCCTCCTCCGATCACGGCCACGGTGTCGCCGGGGTGCGGATGCGAGTCTTCAAAGCCATGCACCGCGCAGGCCAGCGGCTCGGTCAGCGCCGCGTGTTCCAGCGGAACCTGATCCAGAACATGCAGCGTGTTCTTGGCCACAATGCGTGCCGGGATGCGAATAAACTCGGCATAGGCGCCATTGTTGAACAACAGATCGTCGCACAGGTTCTCCTGGCCGCGAACGCAGAAATAGCACAGGCCGCATGGGGCGGAGTTGAGCGCGACAACGCGGTCGCCTGAGGCAAAATCAGTAACTCCCGCGCCAGCCTCGACCACCGTTCCAGCCAGCTCGTGGCCAAAGAGGGCTGGCGGCACAATCATGCGGGCATGATAGCCCCGGCGGTAAACCTTCAGGTCGGTGCCGCAGGTGAGCGCCGCGCCCACGCTGACAATCAGCTCACCGGGGTTTGCCTCGGGAACCGGCACACTCTCAATGCGAATATCCTCGCGGCCGTGGAGGACCGCCGCCTGCATGGTGCTGCGGTCGCGCAGGAGCGTGTGCTCGACCGTTTTGCGGCCCAGGCTGACGGCGGATTCGACCTTCTTGCGGCCTTCGACTACCACCGTTTCGACGGTGTTGAAGCCGACCTCAACCACCGTATCGACGGTATTGAGGCCGTCCTCGACAACTTTCTCGGCTTTCTTGCGGCCCTCTTCGACAACCGTCTCGACGGTCTTGCGGCCTCGGAGGATCGCGGCTTTTACCGTGCTTGCCATCTCTATCCTCCCTGCTCTGCCCCGCCGCCAGGCATAGGCTCAATCATAATCTTCATCGAGTCTGCCTGGGGGTGAGAAGCAACCTCGATGGCCTTCACCGCCTCTTCCAGCGCAAAGCGGTGCGAGATCAGTTGCGTCAAATCAAATCCCTTGCGATAGCCGCCCAAAACCAGCTCTTCAACTTCCGGCTGAATCGCCGTAGAAGCAGAGTATGAACCAAGCAGGGTCTTCTCGTCCATGCAAACCGCTCCGGGGTCGAAGCTGGCTTCTTCGTGCTGTGTCTGGGCAAAGAGCATCACCTTGCCGCCGGGCCTCACTGCGTCCATGGCAGTCGCGATCAGCGCCTTGCCTCCCACGGCCAGTAGAACGGCATCCGCGCCGCGGCCCTCGGTTGCGGCCATGACGCATTCAATGACGTTTTCTGCATTTATGGGCTCATGCAGTCCGAACTTCGCGGCGATGGCATGGCGCTGGGGATACAAATCGGAGGTGAGCACGCGGGCCCCGGTGCGATAAGAGAGCGCGGCCAGCATAATCCCGATGGGGCCCTGGCCGATCACCAGCACCGTCTCGTCGGCTGCCAGATTGAGCAGCTTCACGGCCTTCAGGACGGTGTTCACCGGCTCAATGAAGGCTGCCTGCTCAAACGGCACGCCGTCGGGAATCCGCACCACGCCGCCCATCGCGACAATCCAGTCCATCACTCGGATGTACTCCGCGAAGCCGCCGCCGGAGGGCTCCATCCCGGCCGTCGCACCCACTTTTTTATATGTGGAACACTGCGCGAAGGTCTGCTTGCGGCAGTAGTAACACTTGCCGCAAGGAACGTGATGGAAGACCATCACCCGCTCGCCGGCTACAAACTTGGTTACTCCCTCGCCCACCGCGACGATGGTTCCGGCCATCTCGTGGCCGAAGATGCGCGGCGCGGAGTGCGAGCCGGTGTGAATCTTCTTGAGGTCCGTGCCACAGACGCCGCAGGTGGCGATTTTGACCAGCAGCTCGCCGGAACCGATTTGCGGCACTGGCACAGTCTCCAGGCGCAGGTCGTTGACGCCGCGATAGACCACCGCCTGCATGGTGGCAGGGATTTTCGACTCGGGCCGGAGTTCAGCGTGTGTGGTTTGGGTTGCCATTGAGCGTGTATGCGGGCCCTTGTTCATCCAGGTTCATCCAGAAAATCGAGCACAGACTGCGCGATGTTGCGGGCAGCCTTTCTGCTATTTTCGCCCATCCGCATGAGCGCGTGCCAGTACCAGGGACGGAGCAGGGCAAAAACCATGAACCGGACCAGTTTGAATTGGCCGTTAGGCGAGATAAAGCGATTGAAATCAGGCAGTTGGTCGATATAGCCGTCACTGATTCCCTTGATGCAATAAAACGGGATGCCGCGCATCCGAGCCAGCCGCGCAACCCCTGCCGCTTCCATGTCAACCAGGGCAGCTTCGTAGGTGGATGCCAGACGCTTCTTATCCGTCGCATCGGCGACGCGAGGGCTGGTTACCAGCCAACAATCGTTGGGAGGGCCGGCGGCAATGAAGCGCTCCCCGGTGCGGGTGTCGATGACGGTGGAAACATCATAGGCCTCTCCCGGCACAAGCTCCTCGCGCAAGGCTCCGGCCCAGCCGGTAGAAATGACTTTGTCGATGGGGCCGAGTTTCTCAATCTCGGCAAATGCCCGCGTGGCCGCAGCAACGCCTGCGCCGGCGCAGGCGGCAATCCACTCGCCGTTGTTGAAGTACCAGAGATCGACGCCGTTCGAGCGTTCGTGTTGCCAGCCGCGCGTCAGCGGCTTTAATTCTCCGGGCATAGCGGCGATGATGGCGATGCGCGTCATTTTGCTCTCAATAAATCCATTCACGAGACTAATCATTCACCAACCTATTATTTGGGAGGGCAAAATTCAAATGGTTGATCTGTTGCATGCATCGTCAACACAATTTCGAGTTTGCACTCATTCTCACTCGAACAAAACACGGGTTTGGGTTGATCAAAGAGAGGCAATCGTCTAATCCTCTTTTCTTCCATCCAGAATGTGACTAGTCGAAATTTGCCGGCAGGGATAATACCGAGATCAAATCTACCTTGCTCGTCGATTGCTGACGAAAACAAAGCTAGATTACTCTTGGGATCTCGTACTTGAATTGTGGTCATGTTGAAATGCATTGGTGTTTCCGATGGATCAAAAAGGGATCCCGTCAGCTTGACCCGCTTAGCTATTATCAGGTTTGGAGAGACTTTTTCATTCTCACATGTGCAATTACCATTAGGCAGACATATGAGTTGACATTGAAGACCGACTGGCAATAAGAAAGTAGTTAGAATACCGTAGTTTCGCAACCATTTCTTCATTTATTGCCCACCCTTTCCCTCAGGAGCTGAAGCCTAGACTAACTTTGTTACATTTACGGCACGACTGAAGTCGTACCCTGACACAATTCACGGCGCATACCCATGCGCCCTGAACCACTCAATGGCCGCCTTCATCGCCGGGTTGACGGGCAGGATGCGGAAGCCCAGCTCCTGCTGCGCGCGGGCGCTCGAAGCGTACATCTTTTTGCGGCCCATACGCACCTCTTCCAGCGTGGCGCGCGGTTCGCGCCCGAGGATGCGGCCGGTGATCCACTCCTCAAAAAACGCATACGTCGCGGCGACGACAAAGGGAATCTTCACCGTCGGCGACTTGAGGCCGGTGATGGCCGCCATCTTGTCGAGAATCTGCTTGAGGGTGAGGTTTTCGCCACCCAAAATGTAGCGCCTACCCGGCTGGCCCTTGGTCAACGCTACCGCGTGTGCGCGGGCGACCTCGGCCACATCAACCAGGTTGAGCCCGGTGTCCACGTAAGCGGGAAATTTGCTGTTCAAAAAATCAACAAAAATACGTCCGGTAGGCGTGGGCTTCGAGTCGTTGGGGCCGATGGGAGTGGTGGGATTCAGAATGATGACCCGCTGGCCGCCCTTCGCAGCCTTGATAGCCTCCTGCTCGGCGAGGAACTTGGAGCGCTTGTAGTGGCCGACCATATCCTCAAGAGTCACCGGCGTGTCCTCGTTTATCACGAGACCATCTGTGCGGAAGTGCATAGTGGCCACCGAGGAGGTGTAGACCACGCGCTTGACCTTTGCTTCACGAGCCAGCCGCAGCAGTTCGCGCGTCCCGTCTACATTGGCCTTGTACATCGCCGATGGGTCGGGAATCCACAGCCGGTAGTCAGCGGCCACGTGAACCACGGCATCGCAGCCGTCGAGCGCCGACTTCAGCGACTCCGGATCAGCCAGATCGCCCATATGCGTCTCGCCCTGGATGCCTTCGAGGTTACTTAGGTTGCTTGTCTTGCGGACCAGCAGGCGCAGCTTTGCGCCATCCGCGGCCAAAGCCTTCGCCACATGGTGGCCTATAAAACCCGTCGCGCCGGTGAGGAAGATTTTCATGGTGGTTAGCGGTGTTAGCGAAGCTAGCGGAGTTAGCGGTGTTAGCGAACACGCGCGAAGCGCGGCTAACTCCACGAACTACGCTATTCTAACGCCTCCGGCGCCAGCGCAATATTTTTCTCGCCGGCGGCCTTCTTTGCGTTGTAAGCCTTCACCCAGTCTTCCCAGTGCTTACCGGCGGCGCGGTCCTTGCCGCTAAACTCGATGCGGGCGATTTGGGCGTAGCCCACTTTGCGCTTTTCCGGAGCCGAGGGCGTGTAGTACTGCACCCAGGATTCGGCCAGCGTTGCGCCGGTATGGCAGTTGAAGACAAAGGCCTCAATGCGCTCGCCGCTTTTGAGCGTGAGCGTCACGTCGCCGCGATAGTCGAGCGCCTTTCCCAAAGCCTGGCGCAGGTCATCGTCCGTGGCCAGCATGGGGACCCAGCCCTCGAGGTTCTCATGCTCCGTGCCGGGAGCCAGCTCCAGCGCCTCGACCTGCGCAAGCGTGTACTTCTGCACTTCAGCGGTCATGCGCGGGTCTCTTCCAGGGCAGCTTCAGGCTCTGCAATCTGCACCAGCGGTGAATACCCGTGCGAGGCGGCAGGTTGCGAAGCAAATTGATTCAGCAGCTTCATGGCGTGCGCATCGCGATACCTGCTGAAGGTGCCGCGCACCATGGCCAGAAATCCCTTCAGTGATCCGAAGCCGTCGATCACCGCGGTTGTTTCATAGCCGCAGCTCACCATGCAGTTGGCGCACTTCGGGTTGCCGCTGGCCACTCCGTAGTTATCCCAGTTAGTCGTTGCCAGTAACTCCTTGTAACTCTCGGCGTAGCCTTCCTGGAGAAGGTAACAGGGCTTCTGCCAGCCGAAGATGTTATAGGCTGGCATTCCCCACGGAGTACATTCATAATTGCGGTCGCCCATCAGGAATTCAAGAAACAGCGGCGACATATTGAACTTCCAGGCGGGCTTGCGGTTGGAAAGAATGGCTCGGAAGAGCCGCCGCACGCGGGCGCGTCCCAAGAAGCGATTCTGGTCCGGCGCTTTGTCGTAGCTGTAGCCGGGGGATAGCACGATGCCCTCGACGCCCATCCCCATCACCTCGTCGAAGAAGGAGCGGACGCTGTTGGGGTCGGTGCCGTCGAAGAACGTGGCGTTGGTGGTAACGCGGAAGCCGCGCCGCACGGCATCCTGTATGCCTTCGACGGCGATGTCGTAGCCGCCCTCGCGACAGACGGAAAAATCATGATGCTCGCGCTGGCCGTCGAGATGCACCGAGAAGGTCAGATACTTCGATGGCGTAAACTCCGGCAGGCGCTTCTTGAGTTCCAGCGCGTTGGTGCAGAGATAAATGTACTTCTTGCGCGCCACCAGGCCGTTGACGATCTCGACAATCCGAGGATGCAGCAGCGGCTCGCCGCCGGGAATGGAGACCATCGGCGCGCCGCACTCCTCCACCGCGGCAAAACACTCCTCCGGCGTAAGCTGCTTCTTGAGAATGTGCGGCGGATACTGCACCTTGCCGCAACCGGCGCAGGCCAGCGAACAGCGGAAGAGCGGCTCCAGCATCAGCACCAGGGGATAGCGCTTGACGCCGGTGAATCTTTTCTTCAGCACATAGCCGGCAACCGTACCCATCTGGGAGAGGGGAATTGACATTTTAAAATGAACCTCCAGCGCCAGACGCGGCGCGTTCCATGGTTCGGCGGTAACTGGTGAGAGCCATCAGCGGGAAGTACTGCCGGTACAGGGTGTAGGCCAGATAGAAGACCTTGGGGAAACCTGTTCCAGTGATAATACTCTGCCGAGTTGCGCCTTCTCCCATCGACTCGTCCCAACTGCCATCTGCCTGCTGCCGTTCGAGCAGCCAGCGAACACCCTTGGCGATGGAGTCGGAGCGATCGTCGCCGGCAGCCAGCAAGCCCAACAGCGCCCAGGCGGTCTGCGATGGAGTGCTCGTCCCCACGCCGCGCGTGTTCGGATCGTCGTAGCTGCCGCAGCTCTCGCCCCATCCTCCGTCGGCGTTCTGCACCATGCGAATCCATTCGGCGGCTTGCTGCACTTGCGGCTCCAGATGATCAACACCGATGGCGTCCAGTCCGCGCAATACCAAAAAAGTTCCGTAGAGGTAATTCACGCCCCAGCGGCCAAACCAGCTTCCATCCGGCTCCTGCTCGCGGTAGATAAACTTAACGGCCTTCTCCACACGCTTGTCGCCGCGCCCGTAACCGTAACTGGCCAGCATCTCCAGCATGCGCCCGGTAATGTCCACCGTGGGCGGATCGAGCATGGCGTTGTGATCGGCAAAGGGGATGTATTGGAAGATCATCTTGGTGTTGTCTTTGTCGAAGCTGCCCCAGCCGCCGTTCTTGCACTGCATGGCAAACTCCCACGCGATGGCGCGCTGCGCAACCTTGTGCTGATAACTCTCGCGGGGATTGTCCACCTTGGTCAGTGCCAGCAGCACCTGGGCGGTGTCGTCTGTGTCGGGATAAAACTCGTTGTTAAATTCAAAATACCAGCCGCCCGGTTCGGTGTTCGGCACCTTCATGGCCCAGTCGCCCTTGTGGCGAACCTCCTTGGAGAGCATCCAATCCACGGCCTTGAGCATGCGCGGGTCATTTCGAGCCGCGCCCGCCTCGCCCAGGGCAAAGACCGCCTGCGCTGTGTCCCACACCGGCGAGACGCAGGGTTGCATGCGGAAGGTGGGCTCCGGCATCGCGTCGCTGGCCGGCTCTTCGATGCCCAGTTTTTCAAATTCATCGCGTGCCCGGATCACCTGCGGGTCGTCCTCGGAGTAGCCCAGGCAGCGCAGGGCAACGATAGCGTTCAGCATGGCCGGATAGATGGCGCCCAATCCGTCGGTCATCTCCAGCCGTTGCAGCAGCCACTTCTCCGCCTTGCGTAGGGCCAACGTGCGCAAGGGGCGAATGTGCACGGCTTCGGCCCAATGCATGAGCCGGTCCAGAACAATAAAGAAATTCCGCCAGGAAAAGACGGAACTGCGGTCCCTGCGCAGGCGCAGAATCGAGTTGGCGCGCCCGCCCACGAAGAGTTCGTCAATTCCCTGCTCGGAGGGAATTCTTTTGAAGGGCTTTTTGGCGTACATGATGGCCAGCGGAACAAGTATCGACCGCGACCAGGAAGAAATTTCGTAGATGTTGAAGTAAAACCAGTTGGGAAAGAGCACGATCTCCGGTGGAATGGCGGGCACCGCGTCGTAGTCGTACTCGCCCAGCGCGCAGAGATACATCTTGGTGAAGGTGTTGCACGCAACCGCGCCGCCATGCGCCAGAACCCACTGGCGGCACCGGGCCAGCCGCGGATCGTCCGCGCTCACGTCCATCAGCTTGGCAGAGGAGTAGCACTTGACTGAGAGCGATATGTTCCCGGGACCGCCGGGATAGATGCTCCAACTGCCATCCTCGTTCTGGTAGCGCATCATCTCCGTAAGCGCTCGCCGCAGCCGACCCAGATCGCCGCTCTCCAGCAGCGTATGCAAAAAGATGTAGTCGGCCTCGAGCATCGCATCGGCTTCCAGCTCTCCGCACCAATACCCGTCCGGATGCTGCCGTGAAAACAGGAAGTCGCGGGCGCGGGCAATGGCCGACTGGACATCTGTCAAGTCCGCGTCCAGCCGCCCAAACCGGGGCGTAGCGAATTGCGTCTTCCCTTGATGAATGCTCATGCTGTTGAATCGCCTCATGTGACTTCTAGCTACTAGCCTCTGGTTGCTAGCTACTCGTATGTGAATTAATGGTATTCCGCCTAAGCTGAATTCTTCAAGAAAAGAGCTAGTAGCTAATAGTTAGACGCTGGAAGCTACCGCACCGCCAAAGCCTCTGTCCCGCCGACGCCACCGATGGCCTGCACGATCTCCGGCGGCAGGCCAAAGCGCACGTTTTCCGGCATCACTTCTACTTCTTCGACGTTGTTGTAGCCGTTTTGGCGCAGGTAACTCACCACGTCCTCGACCAGTACCTCGGGAGCCGAAGCGCCGGCCGTCACCGCAACCGTGCTGACGCCCTTAAGCCAGGCCGGGTCAATGGCCTGAGAGTTGTCGATCAGGTAGCCGATGGTCCCCAGGTTGCGCGAGACCTCTACCAGGCGATTGGAGTTGGAGCTGTTGGTTGAGCCCACCACCAGCACCAGGCCTGCATTGTGTGCCACGTTGCGTACTGCAACTTGCCTATTTTCAGTGGCATAGCAGATGTCCTGAGAGTGGGGGCCGACGATGTTGGGAAACTTTACCTTCAGGGCGTGGATGATGTCCCGCGCCTCATCCAGCGAGAGCGTGGTCTGGGTCAGGTAGGCCACGCGATTAGGATCGGGCACTTCGAGAGCCGCGGCCTCGGCCACGTTTGAAACCACTTGCGTCGCCTCCGGCGCCTCGCCCAGCGTGCCTTCGATCTCGTCGTGGTCGCGGTGGCCGATCAGCACCAGCGAATAGCCCTGTTTGGCAAACTTGACAGCTTCGATGTGCACCTTGGTCACCAGCGGGCATGTGGCGTCAATCACCTTCAAATGGCGGCTTTTGCTAATCTCCCTGACCGCCGGCGAAACGCCATGGGCTGAGTAAATGACGCGCTGCCCGTCTGGCACGTCGTCGATTTCATGAACAAAAATTGCGCCTTTATCCGCTAATTCATTCACCACATAGCGATTATGCACAATTTCGCGGCGAACATAGATGGGCGCCCCAAAGGTTTCAAGGGCGATCTTTACCACGTCTATCGCGCGCACGACCCCGGCGCAGAAGCCTCTTGGCTTGAGCAACAACACCCTCTTCTGACCAGGGGAAGTCTCGGAGCGGTTACCGTTCGAGATGGTTTCAGACAGAATTGTAGTCACACCTTCAGTATACCAATGCGCATGTTGATGCGGAAATGGCTGACTGCAAGCCACCGTTTCCTGTCAGAACTGGTGTTCCGGCTGCTTGCTCAGGGAATCCTTGTCCAGATCTCGGTCCGCCCCAGCAGTGATATGCCGATGTAGCCGCGCAGGTGGAGTTTGTCGTTCCCCTCAGCCCAGATCTTGCCCTTGTATTCCTTTCCATTCTCCGGGTCCACGACGGTTCCTCCCACCCAGTCATCTCCATCGGTATGGAAGTTGCGCAGCAGGACCATGCCCAGGATGAGATGGTTCTTATACACGCCGGAACACTTGTCGCACACGTCCTGCGGTGTGCGGCCGGGGCGCACCTTGGTGACCTTGCCGTACAGTTGGCCGTTTAACAGATAGGTTTCCACCGTGCCTGCGGGTTTGCCATCGTCATAGGTCTGCCAATGACCCACGGCGCTCTGAAGTTTCGGCGTGAGTTGCTGCGCTACGGCTCCTGCAACGGAAAGCATCGCGAAGAGCGCCAGTGCGATGGCGCGGAAAGCATTATGTCGAATTGTTTTCAAAATGTCCTCCCCTATCGATGGATTATAGATAGACGATGTGAGAATTGTGCGCCTGTATGCCGATCGAGTTCAGTGTAGACGCGTCGATGGTGGATTTGCGCGCGGACGATCGAGCGCTCGGCGTCCGTCAGGCAAGTCCTTTAAACGGAAGTGCCCAACCCCTATGGCATTCCTGATTTCAGCCTGATCCGCTCCCCATCCACAACGAAGCTGCCGTATCCGTGATGATGGATGGTCTTGGGATTCTTCTGCGCTGGATCGTGCCAGGCCTTGAGAACTTGCAGGACGAAGAGATTGTATTTGTTCACGAGATGGGAATCGACCACCTTACATTCGAGATTGGCGAAGCACTCGGCCACCAAAGGCGGCGTCACGCGTTTGGCCGGTAAAGGCGTCAATCCAAATCTCTTGAATTTGTCCACGTCGCGCCCCGAGCAGTTGCCGATGGCCACGACTTTGGGCGCCAGTGCCAGCGCCGGAATGGCGATCACGCACTCTTTTGTGGTCCGCAACGCGTCATGGCTGTAATTAGCGTTGCTGACGACACAGGCGATCAGCGGCGGCTCAAACTCCACCATCATGTGCCAGGACATCACCATCACGTTGGCACGGCCTTTGCGGGCAGTCGTCAGCAGAACCACCGGACCCGGTTCGAGCAACTGATAGACCTTAGAGAGCGGCAGATCTTTCATTGCGGCAGAATTCCCGATGCGGAGTTTGTTTTGCATGGCAATCATCATAGTCGTCGAACAGATGGAATTTCAGAATCAGGAAAGCCCAACTGCTCGTAGACATTCATGCTCTTTTCTGGATTAATCATTGCTCAATTCCTTTCGCCAGAGCCTCGGCTTCTTTCAATCGCTTGCGAATCAAATCCATATCAGGCTTTCAGCGCCGGGTATTTTGATGCTATCCAATTCTCTACCAAGTTCAGGAACGCGTTTGCGTGAAGCAACAGCTCGTCGGCTTCGGTTGCTGTGGCGACCGTGGCGCCGGTATAGTCAATCTCATTGCGTTTTCTGCGGCAGGCGTCGAAGTAATCGGCAAGGTGCGCAGCGGGCTTGCCGAGGGCGAGCTTGGCGCCTTCAAAGGACAACCGATGGTGTCCGGGCACGCTACCGACGCGGTAACCAGCGCAAGCGATTGCCATCCTGGCCGTTTGCAGTGCGGCGTTATAAGCGGTAGCAAAGCGGCGATCCTCGGAGAGCCCGGCAAGCGCTGCATCGGCAAGATCACGCGCGACGAGGCGGCGGATTTCGGCCAGTTCCTTGCGGCTGGTGGTGTGAAGGTGAGCCTTATTTCCCTGCAGCAACTTCTTCCAACTCATGGATCGCGCCTTTCAGTAGGATGGTCTTGCCTTTCAGGACGGAACTAAGAAAGTGGTCTTTAGCGGCTAGTTTGGCACGGAATTCCCGAGGTAAAAAGAGGGTGACATTGACCTCGCGGCGAAAGCGGGCTTCCAGTTTTCGCAAGGCGGGCAGCAGGTCGATCTGTCGCAGTGTGCCAACGATAGCCAAATCCACATCGCTGGCGGAGTGTTCTTCACCGCGGGCAATGGAACCGTAAAGAAAAGCCAACTCGATCCGGTCGCCAAAGGGCTTGAGTGCCGCCGTGAGCGCGGGCACAAGTCCACGGGTCTTTTCGATGAGACCGCGCAGGTCGGCGAAGAGCGGCGAGCCGGCGTTCGCCCTGAAATAGCTGCGCCGGCCATCCCTGCGGCGTTCGAGCAGACCCGCCGCGACAAGTGATTCCAGTTCGCGCTGCAAGGAGGAGGGCGTGGTTTCCAGATGGCGCGCTAACTCCGTCATGAACCACCAGCGCCCGGGCTGGAGCAGGGTCGCGGAAAGCACACCGGCCCGAATCTCCGGGAAGAGCGCATCGAGAGTGCTCAATTTACGCATAATGAGTAATTATAAACGCGTTATGCGTAAAATGAAAGCAAATTTTTAGGGCTGTTTGTACGGCGGAAGATCGAATCCCAGGCACCAAAGGCGGGATTATGGTACTCGGTTTCGATTCGTTCATCAAACAAAACGTATCTGACCTCACGTGAGCGTGTTGTACCCGAGTGGCCCTGTCATGTAGACCCCGTTTGGTGCAATTTTCGAAACTCCATAGCAATATTTGCTTTCATGAACCTCATTGGAGATAGTGTCCCTGTAGCGAACGAAACCCATCAAAATCAGTTCCCGTATACCGTTGTTTAGTTCAGTCCACAGTTCTGGATTGCCCTCCACGATAGAGCTGACGTTGTAGCTGTAAGCTATGTAGTCATCACCCGGCGCAAGCCACTTTGTATGCACCCATTGTGCATTCATGGCTGCGAACTCACCGAAGTATGATTTGTCTAGAAGTTCTTCATCGAACCGATGCGTCACCATCTTGAACCCTGAATTAATAACCTCTGCAGGGGACCTACCCTGATTGACAGCGGTGAACGTTATGCTCGTGTGTTCACCCTCCCCTAAACGCTTCGGGACTATCAGAAGCCAAGGGCGCTCGGCATTGATGTAAGCCTGAGCAGTCGATAGCGCGGCATTTGCAGACTTTTCCGCAACCGCAGTTTGTTCTTTCATCAGAGTCGCTTGATCAAGCATTTCATCGGCTTGCCTCTTGACGGCCCTAAGAGTTCGCAGAGCAACGAAAATGCCCACTATTCCGGCAATCATCAAAACGAAGCTTACAGCTAATGACAGTACATCGATCCAATCCCGTGTAGCGGAGAACAGATGCAGCGATTCTATTGTCATTGCTATTAGCTCCTTTGAGACCTGGGATTAGACTCCTGCGATTCACCACATATTATCGCTCTCACCGGCTGGCGGCGATCATCTGGGCGGCGTGCTGGAGGCTGGTTTCGGTGACCTTTGCGCCGGAGACCATGCGGGCGATTTCGTGGGTGCGGGCGCGGTCGTCGAGGAGGCTGATTTTGGTTTTGGTGCGGCCGTCGGCTTCGCGCTTGTCGATGAGGAAGTGCTGGTCGGCGAAGGCGGCGACCTGCGGCAGGTGGGTGACACAGAGAATCTGCTGGCCGCGGCTGAGGGCTTTGAGCTTTTGGCCGACGGCTTCGGCGGCGCGTCCGCCGATGCCGATGTCGATCTCGTCGAAGACCAGGGTGCGGGGGGTGGGGGTCTTGGTTTTGGACTTGGCTGAATTTGGTTTGGCCTGACCCTCTTCGACGCTGACTTTGAGGGCCAGCATGACGCGGGACATCTCGCCGCCGGAGGCGATCTGGTCGAGAGGCTTGAGGGGCTCGCCGGGGTTGGTGGCGATGCGGTATTCGACGAGGTCCCAGCCTGCCGATGTCCAGTGGGACACCTGCGGTGTGGCCAACTGCTCGCTATTCGCTCGCGTGGAATTTATGCTGGGGCTAAAGCCCTGACCTACCAGCCCCTGACCTACTGCCCGAAAAGCATCTTCTGCGGAGTGTACGGCAACCTCAAATTTGACCTTCATGGCCAGGGAGTTGATCTGGGCTTCGGCGAGTCTGGCGAGTTTGGCGGCGGCGGATTTGCGCTCGGCGGTGAGGGCGGCAGCGGCGACGCGATAGGCTGAGGCGGCGGCGTCCAGTTCGGCGCGCAGAGTCTTCAGGATTTCGTCGCGATCTTCGACCTCGGCCAGCTTGCGGCTGACCTCTTCGCCAAACGCGATGACCTCGGCGATGGTCTTGCCGTACTTGCGCTTGAGGCGGTCGATGAGGGCGAGGCGGTCTTCGATTTCGGCCAGGCGCTCGGGCGAGGCGTTGATGGCCGCTGCATAATCGCGCATGCTGGAGCCGATGTCGCCGATGGAGGCGCGGGCGGCGGCTAACTGCTGGACGGAGTCGGTGAAGCGCGCATCGTAGCGGGCCAGCTCCTCGACGTTGCGCAGGGCGGCGCGCAAGGCGGCCTCGGCCGATGCTCCGCCTTCGTAAAGCTCGTCGAAGGCGCCCATGGCGGCGGCGTAGAGCTTTTCCGCGTTGGCCAGGACGCGCTTTTCGGTTTCAAGAGCCTCGTCCTCGCCGGGCTGGAGGTGAGCGTCGTTGATCTCCTTGCTCTGATAGCTCCACAGATCGACCGTGCGCAGACGGTCCTGCTCGCCCTGGAGGAGGTCGTTGAGTTTTTCCTGTGCGGCGTGCCAGCGGGCGTAGGCCTCGGCGACGGCGTCGGTGGAGAGACCGCCGAAACGGTCGAGGAGAATGCGCTGCTGGGCTTGGTCGAAGCTGCTGAGGCTTTCGCTTTGCGCGTGGACCAGGGCCAGTTCGGGGGCAAGCTGGCGTAGGACGGCGACGGTGGCCGGCTGGTTGTTGACGAAGACGCGGCCCTTGCCGGCGGCCTGGATTTCGCGGCGGAGAATGACCTCGTTGCCGGCGGAGTCGATGCCGTTTTCTTCAAGGATAGTCTCGGCGTTGTGCGTGGACTCAAAGACGCAGGCCAGGACGGCCTTGTCAGCGCCGTGGCGGACGAGCTCGGAGGAGGATTTGCCGCCCATCAGAAGAGCCAGCGCGTCGACCAGGATGGATTTGCCCGCGCCGGTTTCGCCGGTGAGCAGGTTGAGGCCGGGGCCGAAGTTGGCGATGGCGTGATCGATGACGGCGTAGTTTTCAGCGCGCAGTTCGACGAGCATGGAGAGAAATCCTCCTGAAAAAGACGGATTGAGGTTTGAGGTTTCCCACCCTAGCCGCAACAACAAGTACGCGTCGAGGGTGGGGCACCCTATTCGCGATTGTTGGCTCCTCGGAGAGAACAACATCCGCAATAGGAATCCGAGCGCAGCATAGCATGATAGACGATACCTCTGGCTTGGCATGGAAGGCAAAATCGCTGGAGCGCACCACATCGATAACTTGGAGCGGGGCACGGCGTCTGCTACCGTTAAAGGTGAGGTGAACGCCGATTTTGATAGCTGCTTTGCTCTTTCAATTGCCGCCTGACAGCGGCGCAGCCCAGGGAGCATCATCGTCGCTGGGCTCAAGCGCGCTGGTGGAGATGATCATGAACAGCGGCCCGGAGGCCAAGGCCGTGCTGTTGCTATTGCTGATTGCCAGCCTCTATTCGTGGACCGTGATTTTTGGCAAGATATCCACCTTCCGCAAAGCGACCCGGGAGAGCCAGCGGTTTATTCACGCCTTCCGCACGGCTACCCGATTGCAGGAGATGGCGGCAGTCTCCGCGGAGTGCAAGGCCAGCCCGCTGGCGCAGGTCTTCGATGAGGTGTATGAGACCTACAGGCGGCAGACGGGCGGCTCGGGACCACCACGCAACCTGGCGCCGCTGGAGCGCTCGGCGCAGACAGCGGCCAGCGAGGCGGTAACCAGCCTGGAGCGGCGGCTGACCTGGATGGCGACTATCGGCGCCGTGAGCCCGTTCGTGGGGCTGTTCGGCACGGTGATCGGCATTGTGGACGCATTTCACGAGCTGGGCACGGCGGGAGCGGCAACGCTGCGGGCCGTGGCGCCGGGCATCAGCGAGGCGCTGATCACCACGGCTGCGGGCCTGTTTGTGGCTATTCCCGCGGTGATCGCGTACAACCAGTTCTCGGCGCGCATCAGGGTCTTTGCCGCGGCTATCGACGACTTTTGCCGCGAGCTGCTGAACTCGCTGGACGAGATTCCGGTGCGTCCGGGTTCCGCGGGTCCTGCGCGGACGGTGAACGCTGAAGGGGTTCGTGAACCGGCCAGAGAACCTGTCCGGGAGGTAGACCGTGGCCTATACAAATAGCAAAGGCCAAACGCAGAGCTCGCTGGCGGAGATCAACATTACGCCGCTGGTGGACGTGGTGCTGGTGTTGCTGGTGATCTTCATGATCACCGCGCCGGTGTTGCAATCGGGGATTGAAGTGGCCGTGCCCAAAACACGGACGGTGCGCGAAATTACCGAGCAGCGGCTGGTGGTGACCATCGACCGCGATCAGCAGGTGTTTATAGGCGATACGCCGGTCAACATTCACGAGCTGGGCGGGAGATTGCATCAGCCGGGGAGCGATCCGGCCCATCAGGTGATTTATCTACGGGCTGACGAGCGGGTTCCGTTTGGAGCTTTTGCCACGGTGATGGACGCGGTGAAGCAGGCGGGAATTACCAACATTTCTGTTGTGACGCAGCCGCTGGATACCAGGGCGGCGGGCGGAAACTAACCCCAGGTATTTCAGGCAGACCATGGACAGCCTTCTTGATGGCGGTGAGCAACTGGAGCGGGAACTAGCCTCCTCGCCGGAGCCGATGATGGCCCCGGCGGCGAGTTCGTTTTTGCTGCACGGCGCGCTGGTCGCGGTTTTGTTGACCTATGGGCTTGTTGCCGGCCTGTTTCATCACAACCTGTGGGGCGGCGCGGGAAGCGGGACAATTCAGGTGAATGTGGTCAGCGCCCTTCCCTTGCCCTCCGATCAACCGCCCAATGAGAATGTGCTGGCCACCGACACGCCCAGCCAGGCGCCGGCCGAGCCTGCCGCCAAGACAAAACACGCTGTGGACGAGAGCACTCTGGCCATTAGCGGCAAGAACAAGCCAAAGCAAAACACGCGCAAGTCGCAGCAGCATGAGCCGGAGCCGGATAATCTGGCCCGGTACGGCGAGCAGACGGGGTCGTCGCTGGCGCGGTCCATTCAGCCGCAAGGCTTTACCAGCGGCCAGACAACGGTCAGCGACGGCGACTTCGGCAGCCGTTTTGGCTGGTATGTCGACGGCATCAATCGCAAGATGTCCACAAATTGGTACAAGCCAGAAGTTGACCCGCACACGCCCAGAGGCTCCCGGGCCTATATTCAGTTCGCCATTCATCGCGACGGCAGCGTGAGCAATGTGCAGATGAGCCAGAACAGCGGCAGCCAGACGCTGGATCGCGCCTGCATGAGGGCCGCGCAGCGCGTGGACACCTTCGGCGCGCTGCCCGCGCAATATAACCAAAGCACGGTGATGACGTCTTTCTATTGTGAGTACTAAATTCATAAAGCAATGGCGCGGCGCGGACGTAAAATGGAGTTGGGTACGAGAGCGGCTCCCAAGGCCGTGTCTGTAAAGATTTTTCGCATACTAACCGAGGAAGGATTGCGCGTCCAATGAAAGCACATTCCCGGATTTTCTCTTATTTGCTGATGGTTCTGGCAGTTTTGGCTGCCATCCCCGCGACTTCTCAGGATTGGATTCGCACCGGTTCCAACCTGGGCAACGAGCGCATCCGCCTGGCCGCTGCGGATTTCAAGCCGGGCAGCAACGATCCGCAGACGCCGGCCTTGAAGGCAGCCTTTGACGCCACGCTCTTCAATGACCTGTCCAACGCGGGCATCTTCGATCTGGTTTCCAAGAGCATGGCGCCGCCGGCCACGCCGGGGTCGCCGCAGGAGATCAACCTGGCACAGTGGTCCGCGGCGCCGGCAAATGCGGCCATGGTAGCCTTCGGCGCGCTCTCTGCCGCCAATGGACGGCTGGCCGTTTCCGGATGGCTCTTCGATACCCGCAATACCGTCAATCCCCAGGTGCTGGGCAAGCAGTACAACGAAGTGGCCAGCCCGGATATGGCGCGGACCATTGCGCACAGGTTTGCCGATGAGATTATCCTGCGGCTGGGCGGAGGGATCAACGGCATCGCCGAGACAAAGATTTATTTTGTCAGCTCGCGCAGTGGAACCAAAGAGATTTGGGCGATGGACTACGATGGCCAGAACCAGTATGCCGTGACCCACCTGGGAACGATTTCTCTCTCCCCGCGCGTCTCTCCGGACAATACACGCATCGCCTTTGCATCTTTGGGGCGCGATGGATGGGCCATTCGCATGTACTCCCTGGAACTTTTCCGGTTGGTGAACTTTCCGGCGGGCGCGGCGGGCGGCAGCAACCAGTCACCAGCCTGGTCGGGCGATGGAACGCGGATCGCCTTCTCGTCGTCGCGCTCGGGCGATTCCGAGATTTGGGTTGCGGATGCAAGCGGGGCCAACCTGCGCAGTCTTACCTCCCTCAAAGGGCCTAATGTAGGGCCCACGTGGAATGCGCGCTCCAACTCGCAAATCGCATGGGCTGGAGGGCGCACTGGCGAGCCGCAAATCTACACCATGGACGTGGACGGCGCCAACGTGCAGCGGTTGACCGACTCGGGCTATGCCGTCTCGCCCTCTTGGTCGCCCAACGGACAGTTTTTGACCTTCGCCTGGGACCGCAAGTACGGCCCCGGCGCGCCCGGCGGGCGGGATATCTACGTGATGGACATTGCCAGCAAGCGCTGGCTGCAACTGACCCACGACGCCGGCGTCAACGACTACCCCTCGTGGGCGCCCGACAACCGGCACATCGTCTTCGAGCGGGCAATCAACGGCCACAGCCAGATCTGGACCATGCTGGCCGACGGGACCGAACAGCATCAATTGACCCAGGCGGGCAATAACTACATGCCCAACTGGAGCTGGAAGTAAGCACGGAGGCCGCCCACCGGCAGAAGAGTAGACCGGCAGACGAGGCCCGCCGGAATGAAACAGCAAGGGGTTCTGCACTATCATGTTTACGATGCAAATGAATTCGTGACCAATGAATCCGTAGAAGGAGTACTCCATTGAACCGACTGAATCACATTCTGACGTCTATAGTTCTGCTTGCCGCCCTGGCTGCTGTTGCAGGCTGCGGCGCCAAGACAAAACCGATCTCCCGCCAGGAGACGGCTCCTTCGAATGTGCCCGCGCCCACCGCGCAGTTGAGCGCATCTCCGGGGCTGGTTTCGGCCAACGACCAGGTGCAACTGAGCTGGCGCACGACGAATGCCGACACGGTCACCATCGACGGCATCGGCGAAGTGCCCACCTCGGGCGTGAAGAGTGTGTTTCCCACCGAATCCACCACCTACCACCTGGTGGCCAAGGGTGACGGCGGCACGGCTGAAGCCACGGCGCGGGTAACCATAAATGGGCCTCCTGCCGTGCTGGTGCCCAACAGCTCGATTAGCGCTGAAGAAGAGTTCAAGAGCAATGTTCAGGACATCTTCTTCGACTACGACACCTACGATATCCGCGGCGACGCGCAGGCCACGCTCTCCCGCGACGCCTCCTACCTGGTAAGCCATCCGGAGGTGAAGATCGTCATTGGCGGCTATTGCGATGAGCGCGGCTCCAACGAGTACAACCTGGCGCTGGGACAAAACCGGGCCGATGCAGCTAAAAATGCCCTGGTTACCGCGGGCGTCGCGGCCAACCGCATCCGCGTGGTCAGTTACGGCAAGGAGAAGCCTTTCTGCTCCGAGTCGACCGAGGAATGCTGGCAACAGAACCGCCGCGGCGGGTTCACGCCGGAAAGGTAAAATCAAGCTGACAGCTTACAGCTAACAGCAGACAGTTAATCGTGACGAGTTTCGCATTCAACTGTTAGCTGATTACTGATAGCTGTTCTTCATAGGTGAATCATGCAAACAAAATCACTTCGCAATCGTTTTCTTTGGGCGGCAATGACCGCCATGGTGCTCGTCTGCCTGCCCGCGCCCGCGCGCGCCGCCTCCAAGGAGATCACCGAGCTGCAAACCCAGGTGCAGCAACTGCTGGACATGGTGCAGCGGATGCAGTCCACCATGGACTCGCGCTTCGCCGTGCTGCAGCACCTGGCCGAGCAGACCGCGGACAGCGCCAACCAGATGTCAGCAAACGTCACCGCTCTGCAGCAGAAGATCGCCGCGCAGAGCGACACGGCCAGCGGCAAGCTGGACGCCGTTTCCGGCCAGATGCAGTCGCTCAACGACTCAGTGGACGAGTTGAAGTCGCGCATCGCCAAGCTGGATAAGACCATCCAGGATACGCAGGCGCAGTTGCAGAACATCCAGAATCCTCCCGTATCCGTGGTGGCTGGCCCTTCTATTACTGGCGGGCCTGCCGCAGCCGGGGTGGCCGCCCCTCAGGCGCCGCCGCTCAAGGAGACCTACCAGGCCGGCGTGCGCGACTATAACGCCGCCAGGTACGACGTGGCCGGCGGCGAGTTTCAGGACGTGATTCACTACTATCCCAAGGACGATCTGGCCGGAGATGCGGAGTTTTACCTGGGCGAGATCGCCTACCGGGAGAAAAACTATACAGACGCGGTGACGGACTATAACGCCGTGCTGGATGGCTTCCCCGGCAGCGCGAAGGCTCCTGCCGCGCAACTGCACAAGGGGCTGTCGCTGCTGCAGACGAACAAACGGGAAGCGGGCATCGCCGAGTTGAAACTGCTTATCAGGCGCCATCCGCAAACCCCGGAGGCCGCGCAGGCGAAAACCAAGCTGAGTGCGTTGGGCGTGCACAGCACGGCGCGCTGAGGGGGCTGAGAGGGACGCGTTAATCTAGCGTGACGTGGATGGAGGCTTTCCTTGAAATATCAGTGCTGCGGTCTGATTGCCCTCCTTGCATTAGCTGGTATCCCCGTACTTTGTGCGCAAGCGCCAACGCCTGCACAGGCGACAACTTCGCATGAAGCGAACTTCGACGCGGAGCGGAAGCAGGCAAACGACCTGTTTCTCAAGGGAAAGATTGCCGAGTCCCTGCCGCTCTACGAAGATCTTTGCCGCCAGGACCAGACCATTATCGTCTTCGCCGAGCGGCACGGAACCGGCCTCATTGCCAAAGCTCTCGCTATGCCCGAAGGACCCGAAAAGTTAGCGATGTTTGAGCAAGGTATGGCGGAGATTCGCCGCGGTCATTCTATGGGCGACAACTCACCGTATACGCAGACGATTCTCAGAAACGCTGCTCTCATTGATAAAGCCGCCGCCATGGCCGATGGCCCGGAGAAGAAGACGGCGTTCGAACAAGGATGGGAGGAGATTCGCAGGGCGCAGTCTTTGAATGATAGCAGCGGGTTGCAGCAAACGATGCAAAGCTATGCCGCCAGAACGCCGCTCGGCTCGATTATCAGCGGCGTGCCGTTGACCGTTGGGTACTCTTACCAGGGAACGCCGGAGGCACAGGCGAAGTTGAAGGAAGCCGAGGCCGCGTTTCAAAGCCAGAATATTCAGGTAGCGGTAAAACTCTACATGGAGGCCGCCGCGCTTGATCCGGCATGGTATACGCCCCGTTTGTATGCCGGCGATATGTACTTTCGCATGAGAGACTGGAACAACGCGGCAATCTGGTTTCAGAAGGCGATTGATATCGATCCCGACCGCGATACAGCCTATCGTTATTGGGGCGATTCGCTCTTCCACGCCGGCGATGTGAATGGGGCGAAGCTGAAGTTTGAGCAGGCTGTAGTGGCTGAGCCGTATTCATCGCCGGGCTGGATGAAACTGGGGCAATGGGCAACCATAGAGAAGGCAAGAGTTGTCCGGCCGCTGATTACAATCCCCGAGTTCACCACCCAGGATGGCAAGTTGAAGGTTGATCCCACGCTCAATACCGAGACCGGAGACGGTCACTCTTCATGGATCGTCTATCAGAATGCGCGCGTCGCGCATGGCGCCATGACACGTACGCAGTTCATTGTGGCCGGCGCAACAGATGCAAACTTCATTCTCCATCCAAGTGGCTACTATCATTCGCTGGCCGAGGAAGTTGAGAGTATCAACGCCATGTTGGCCGACGTTCAGACGAAGCTGGACGCCGGAACATTGACGCGAGATAAGTTGGAGCCGTCCCTCAAAAACCTGCTCGCGCTTCAGAAATCCGGCATGATCGAATGCTGGATTTTGCTCAACGCCGCCGACGCCGGAATTCGCCATGACTACCCCGACTATCGCAAGCAGCATCGCGACCTGCTGGTTAAATTCATTGACTGTTACAATCTGGCCGCGAATCCAACCGCCATCCGCTAGTAATACTCCGGCTGCTCGCATTTGAGATGCTGGATTGTTACCCCTCCACTGTCCGCTTCAACTGCCCGCAGGCGGCGTAGATGTCGCGGCCGCGCGGCTTGCGCAGATAAGCCGGAATGCCCGCGTCGATCAGCGTGCTGCGGAAGGATTCGACGGCTTCGGGTTGCGGCGTAGCGTACTCAATGCCGGGACCGGGATTCCAGGCAATCAGATTCACTTTCGCGGGCAGGCCTGTGCGGCGGATGATGCGGGCTACCTCGCGGGCGTGCTCGGGCCGGTCGGTAACGCCACCCAGCAGCACGTACTCGAAGGTGATGCGCTCGCGAGGGCGAAGTTGGACCTGGCGCACCGCTTCCATTACCGCCTGAATCGGCCATTTGCGGTTGATGGGCATGATCTCTGAACGAATCACGTCGTTGGGGGCGTTTAAGCTGATGGCCAGCTTGGGACGCAGCTCCTGCGGCTCCTGGGCAAAGCGTTCCATGCCGGGAACAATTCCCGATGTCGAGACTGTCATGCGATGCGGGCTCAGGCCAACTTCGCGGATCAGCAGGCGCACCGCTGCCATGAAGTTCGAGTAGTTGAGGAACGGTTCACCCATGCCCATGAAGACCAGGTTCACGCGGTCGCGGCCCACCTCGACGGCATGACGCGAGAAGACGGCGAGGACCTGGCCGGCGATTTCGCCTGCGGTCAGGTTGCGCTGGAGGCCAAGTTTGGCGGTGAGGCAGAATTGGCAGTTGACGGCACAGCCCACCTGGCTGGAGACGCAGATGGTGGCGCACTGGAATTGGTGGCTTCTCACCCTTTCCGCAGAAGAACGAACCGCAGGTCCTTCGACTCCCCCTCGCGGTGCTCGGGGTCGCTCAGGATGACAGTCTTGAAGAAGTAGCGGGATCTCCGCATCGCTGCCGTCGCCGGCTTCGCCGTCGTCGCCCTCCGGCATCCAAACTGTCTCCACGGTCAGGCCATCGCTGCCCGGGCACTCGATCAGGTAGCGTTCGGTTCCGTCCACAGATTTGAAGACCTGGGCGATTCGTGGCCGGCCCACCTGCCAGCCTTCGCCGGCCAGCCGCTGGCGGAGCGTTTTGGGCAGAGTAGTGATGGCATCCAGTTCCGTAACCCGTTGACGATACAGGGCTTCGGCCAATTGGCGGCCGCGCCATGCCGGTTCTCCCACAGCCACCATGCGAGCCGTCAGCGCCTCGGCGTCGAGACCGAAGAGCATCCAGCCATCCGATGGCTCCTGACCTCCGCACACCGGGCCAGAGGCTTTGAAATGCGCGAGTTGGCTCAAATCATCGCTCACTGCTGGGGTCAGAATAGAGCATTTCCCCTTCGCGCCGCATTTGTCCCAGAACAGCCGCACTATGCCGCGCCAGCCCGCCTTGGCCTACAATCGAAGGACTGGAGAAGGATGTCCACCGAGCGAAATCTTCGCCGCACCGTGTTGCCGAACGGCCTGATTGTGCTGACCGAGCGGATGGAGTATATGCGTTCAGTGGCCATGGGAGTGTGGATCAAATCCGGTTCCCGCTGCGAGCCGGCGGAGATGAACGGCATCTCCCATTTTGTGGAGCACATGCTTTTCAAGGGAACCCGTTCCCGCTCCGCGCAGCATATTGCCCGGGAGATGGACTCCATCGGCGGCAACCTGGACGCCTTTACCGGCAAGGAATCCATCTGCTTCAACGTCAAGTCGCTGGCCGAGCATGTCCCCATCGCCCTGGATGTGCTGACTGACCTGGTGCTCAACCCGGTCTTCGACGCGCAAGAGATCGAGCGCGAGCGCGGCGTGATTCTGGAGGAGATCAAGATTGACGAGGACAACCCCGAGGTGCTGGTCCACGAGCTGTTCACGCAGGCCTTCTGGAAGGATCATCCGCTGGGCTGGCCGATTCTGGGCACCTCGAAGACGGTTGCGCGGCTGAACCGGGAGAGCCTGGCCGCCTATCACAGCGACCGCTTTCACGGCGGCAACATGATCTTTTCGGCGGCCGGGAACCTGGACCACGACCGTTTTGCCGAGGAGGTAGCAGGCAAGTTCTCCACGCTGGCTGGCGGAGCAACGCTCAACGAGTTGCCGGCAACCGAGGCCAGTGCGCGCATCGTGCTGCGCAACAAAAAATCCCTGGAGCAGGTGCAGATCTGCCTGGGCGTTCCCGCCCCGCCCATCACCGACGAGAACCGCTACGTCACGCTGATTTTGAATACGGTATTGGGCGGCGGCATGAGTTCGCGCCTCTTCCAGACCATCCGCGAGGAGCGGGGCATGGCCTACTCCATCTACTCCGACCTGAGCCCCTTTCGCGACACAGGAACACTGTGCGTTTTTGCCGGCACCTCAGTGGGCAAGGGCCTGGAAGTGGTGGAGTTGATTCTGGAGGAGTTCAGCAAACTGAAGCAAGAGCTGCTCAGCGAGGAAGAGCTGACCCGCGCCAAGGACCAGGTCAAGGGCAACATTTTGCTCGGCCTCGAAAGCTCAAATGCGCGCATGGCCAACCTGGCGCGCCAGGAGATGTACTTCCACGAGTTCATTCCCGTGGAGGAGATCATCACCCGCATCGGCGCAGTGGACGCTGCGCAAGTGCAGGCCATGGCGCAGCGGCTCTTCGACCCCGCCCGCATCGCCGTCACGTTGCTGGGCCGCCTGGATGGGGTCAAGCTGCGGCGGGCGAATCTGGCGTGCTGAAAGACAGGGAACAGGGAGTAGGGAATAGGGAGTAATTTCAGTGTTTTTTATTCGCTATGGTCAGGCCACATTAGCGGATAACTAAATGAAATCTTGCCTCGGCGATATAGCCGTCTCCAATTCTCTTTCACCCTTTTCATCTCGGCCAGTGAAGCATCAGGACGAAAGTAAAAGCCTATCTGAATACCGGCTCCGAGCCCGTCATCAGTGTTGTCCGTGTCAATAACTTCTCTGTTCAAACCAACAATATTTGTCAGAATATCCAGAGCTATATGCCCTAATGGAACAGGTTTTCCATTGAATAACGTGCGCGTAGGCCGGGCATCGTCTAAGTGTTCAATCAACAGTGGAATAGCCGTAGCCTTTAGGTCTACTACTGCCTTTACAAGTGCGAATCCCTTTGGCTCAGGATTGTATTTGGAGAACGGTCGCTCCTCTGTAACTGTCCCATCAGCCGCACCATCCTCGAAGTACACATTTCCAAAATCAACCTTCGCAAGCGCGTAAATCATCTCCTCCTGGTTGGCCTTTGATGGAACTGCGCCACGTACCGGCAGGAATGCGATAACAATTGCGCAGAAAAGCAGAGCAAGCTGGCGTATTCTCATGGACAAGAGTATAGACAATTGTTAGCCCGACATAAACTAAAATCATAGGTTATCAACAGAACGGAGACACAATTCTGTCCGCGCGAGCCTCGCCAATTTGCGGTATAACCAGAGCCGTAGGGCAGGCCAGGCCGAAGTAAGCAAGCTATTACAGAATGCAATAGGGCGGCTTGATCGACGGTCCCGTGGGAGAGCATCCATACTTAGCAGATTTTGCATCGCTGGTGTAACGAATCAATCTAATGTAAGTAACGAAATGGCCTGATCGGCCGCCTCGGGAGCGACTCCGATGACCGCAGATTTTGCATCCGCCTTCGCGGCTTTGAAAAACATTCTTGAAGGTTGTTCATCACGTATGGCCGTAACGGATGACACCCCAGCCGTTTACTCGCTCACCAGCCGTAAACCATCGCGCTACCCGCAGCACAAGGGCCAGCCGATGTGGTTCGGCTCGGTACGTCTGGGTAAGGCGTACGTCAGCTTCCACCTCATGCCGCTCTACATGAATCCACCGCTGTTGAGCCGTGTCTCGCCCGCTTTGAAAAAACGTATGCAGGGAAAGACCTGCTTCAACTTCAAGGCCGCCCCGGATGCCGAGCTGCTCGATGAACTCAAGCGGTTGGTCGAAGCGGCCTTGAAAGATTGGAGTGCAAAGCAGTATCTATAACAGCACAGCACTCCGTCGCAACTGCCATACTTCGCGTCCTCTGCCGCTGCTTCAATGTAGGAATCCACATGGTTTTGTCTACGAGCGAGGTGCCTGTATCGACAAAGACCGGGTAGGGAGCTAATGCATCGGTGGTTTAGGTCTTGGCGAGCTGTTTGTGCGGCGCGCGTCAGCCATCAACAAATTCGGCTGGATAGTACTATTAAGTTGACGGCGATGAAGATTGCTGAAGCCACTCCGAGCTGCGCGCTGCCCGCGGGGATTGCCGTGGGCGCGGAGGGCGAACTGACCCTGCGCGCGCACCCGGAGCCGTTGCACCCCTACCGCACGCCCTTTGCCCGAGATGGCGCACGCATTCTGCACGCGCGCGCCTTTCGCCGCCTGGCCGGCAAGACGCAGGTTTTTCGGCGCCTGGCCGTCGATTTCCCTTCGGACCACTTTCGCAGCCGCCTCACACACACTCTTGAAGTCACCCAGATTGCCCGCACAGTGGCCCGCGCGCTGGGGCTGAACGAGGAACTGACCGAGGCGTTGGCGCTGGCGCACGATATCGGCCATCCCCCCTTCGGCCACGCCGGCGAAAAAACTCTCGACCAGTGCCTGCGCGGATTTGGCCTGGGCTTCGACCACAATCTGCACGCCCTGCGCATCGTCACCTGGTTTGAAGAGCGCTATGCCGGCTTTCGCGGGCTGAATCTGACCCTGGGAGTGCGCGAGGGCATCGTCAAGCACTCCCGCGACTACTCCGCCGACGAGCACCCGGAGCTGGCCGAGTACTTCCTCGGCCAATTCCCTCCCCTCGAAGCACAATTGATCGATCTGGCCGACGAAATCGCCTACCTGACCGCCGATCTGGATGACGGACTCGACTCGGGCATTCTCTCTCTTGACCAGGTGCGCGAGGAGGTGGCTCTCTTCCGCGGCTTCCACGACGCGGTTCTACGCGATTATTCCGCCGCCCCACGGAAATTGGCGGTTTACGAAACTTTGAAGCGCGTTCTCGACGCACTGGTCACGGATTTGATGGAAGAGACGCGCAGGCAGGTGGCTGCTGTGGGCGCGACAACCTTGGACGAGATTCGCCGCGCGCCCCGGCGGCTGGCGTCTCTGAGCCCGGAGATGGAGGCCTACCGCGCTGCCGCCAAAAAGTTTCTTTACGCCAACCTCTACGAATCCCCCGGCATGGAGGAGGAGCACGCCAAAGCCGCCGAAATTATCGGGGAATTGTTCTCGGCGATCATTGCCGATCCCGGCCTGCTGCCCGCCGACCACCAGGCGGAGATTCCCGCCGAGGGCCTGGCCCGCACCGTCGCCGATTACATTGCCGGCATGACCGACAGCTATGTCGAGCAGGCGTGGAGGAAGACTGTGAATAGGGAATAGAGTAATCAGAAGCGATGAGCGAGACTCGATCCATCGATCTTCACAACTTTACGGTGGCGGAGGCGCTGCGGGAGTTTGCGCGCTTCTACAACCACTGCGTGTGCAGCGGTTACCGTGGACGCCTGGAGGTGATTCACGGCTACGGATCGATGGGAGGCGGCGGGGTGATTCGCGAGGAGTTGCGCAAATATCTGAAGGCCCACTCGGAAATCTTTGGAGAGTTCCTTGCCGGAGAGAGCCTGCGCAATCCGGGAGTCACGATCGTTTACCCAGGGGAATCCCTGGCAGCGATGCCGCCAGGCCCGAGAGCGGGGTTCTCCTCCATCCCGCGCATGAAACCACCTCGTAAACGCAGGTAACCTACTCTGGCGGCATTGAACGGTCGATAGCACCCAGTCTCTTGTACTCTTGTAGATGTGAGAATTTCCCTGAAGAAAACCTGTTTTCAGTTGGCTGCGCTGGCGTTGTGCGCGGCCCTCGCCGTGTTTTTCCTTCCCATCTTCGCCTTTGCGCAAACCGTGCCGGAGAAAGCCGCTCCGCTCTCCGGGCCGCCCACGGGCGGCGGATTCTTCCCCCTGAGCGAGGTGCACCGCGGGTTGAAGGGCACGGCCTGGACGGTTTTTTCCGGCACTCAGCCGGAATCGATGGAGGTGGAGATTCTGGGTGTTCTGCGCGGCGCGCGCGGCCCCGGCCACGACATGATTCTGGCGCAGTTGCACGGGACGAAACCGGAGTACACCGGCGTAGTGGCCGGCATGAGCGGCAGCCCGGTCTACATCGGCAACCGGCTGCTGGGAGCGCTTGCCTACCGGATTGGGATATTCAGCAAGGACCCCATTACCGGCATCACGCCCATCGAGCAGATGCTGGAAGTGCTGGATCTGCCCATCGACAGAGATCAGAGAACAGAGATCAGAGATCAGTTACCGCGAGCGCCGACTGTAGAGAATATGCAGGCCATGGAGACGCCGCTGGTGATGGGCGGGTTCAGTCCAGAAGCGATCCGGCTGTGGCAGCAGAAGATGGCCGGAACAGGCCTGGAAACGGTGGCGGCCGGGGGGATGAGCGGAAGCTCGGAAGATGCTGCCGAAACGGATGCGGCGCTATCGGCGGCGATTGCCAGTGTCGTGCCGGGATCGGCGGTAAGCGCGCAACTGGTGCGCGGCGACCTGGAGATTGCCGCCACCTGCACGGTGACCTACATCGACGCGAAGCAATTGCTGGCCTGTGGGCACCCCCTTACGCAGGCCGGGCCGGTTTCGCTGCCCATGACCACGGCGGAGGTGGTGGCCACGCTGGCCTCGCCCATGAACGCCTTCAAGATAGTGAATACGGGAGCCAACATCGGCGCTTTCAGCGAAGACCGCGACGCGGCCATACGCGGCGTTTTGGGTACGCGGGCGCGGATGATCCCGGTGCATATCCGTGTGCATGGGACGGAACGTGAAGCCAATTCGCCGGATAGCAAAGCGAGCTCGCCGGTTCAAGATCGCAGGATCAACGTCGAAATTCTTGATCTGCCCTCGCTGACTCCGCAGGCGGTGATGGTGGTCGTGTTTCAAGCGCTGCTGGAGAGCAACGGCAGCACAGCAGAGAGCAGCTACCACCTGACCGGCAGCATCGACCTTGACGGTTATCCTTCCTCCCCCCTGGACCTGTGGGCTTCGGCCGGAGACTCGATGTCCACGCCTATGGCAGCGGCGCTCGGGGCGGGCGGGCAATTTGCGAGGCTCTACTCGAACGGAAGCCGGTTAGGCGCGATCCGCTCGGTCAATCTTGACGTGGAGGCCATTCCGCGGCGCATGGGAGTGGAGTTGGAGGCGGCACGGCTGGTTTCAGGCAACATGGTTCATGCCGGGGACACGGTGGTGGTGGAGGCAACGCTCAGGCCATGGCGGCAGGCGGCGCGCAACGTGCGGATTGCGGTGAAGCTGCCGGCTCGCCTGGAAACCGGCAACATGCGGCTGCTCGTCTCAGATGCCGGTACGCTGGATCGAACGCTGGATCAGCCTCGCCAGCCGAGCCACGCCCCGGACATGGATGCTGCGCTGGCCCAGGCGCGTCGCCAGCACCCGGCAAATCGTATTTACGTGAGCCTGCTGGCGCCGGAGACACAGGCCGGCATGGAAGACCAAACCCTCGTAAGTCTCCCGCTTTCAGTGGCTAACACGCTGGAGCCGCAGCGCGCCTCTCAGGATGCAACCCTGAATGGGGAGTCGGTGGAGCTGCTGGCCGATGAGCCCGCCGGGGGAGTTCTGACCGGTTTTCAACTGCTCAGCCTGCACCTTGAACCGGGAGGCGGTTTAAACTAGCATAGGCAGAGAGAAAGAGTCCGATGCCAACATTCAGGTCCGCTCCCCCGCATTCGAGCTGTCCTGATTGATCTCCCCCCAACGAGGATTCAGAACTGATCATGATTGAAATTCAAGGACTTGCCGCACATGCGGCTGGCGCAGAGCTGTTGCCCTTCAAGTATGACCCCGGCAAGCTGGGCCTGAACGAAGTGGAGATAGCGATTACCCACTGCGGCATCTGCCACAGCGACCTCCATCTGATCTCGAACGACTGGGGAATCAGCCAGTATCCTTTCATTCCCGGCCACGAGGTGATAGGCACAGTGACGGCCGTGGGCGCAGAGGTGCGTTCGCTCGAGGCTGGCCAGCGCGTGGGCCTGGGCTGGCAATCAAATTCCTGCGGGGTGTGCGAGTGGTGCAGCCGGGGAATGGAAAATCTCTGCCTTGCCGCCGAGGGAACCTGCGTCCACCGCAACGGCGGCTATGCGGACCGGGTGCGGGCCAATTCACGCTTTGTTATTCCCATTCCCGAAGCTCTGGAGAGCGAACATGCGGCGCCGCTGTTGTGCGGCGGCATTACGGTCTATAACCCGCTGCGCACTCATGGCGTGAACCCCTCGTCGCGGGTGGGCATTGTGGGCATTGGCGGACTGGGACACATGGCCATCCAGTTCGCGCGGGCCTTCGGCGCAGAGGTGACGGCTTTTTCGACCTCGCCCGCCAAGGAAGAAGAAGCGCGCGCGCTGGGAGCGCACAACTTTGTGAATAACCTGGACTTAAAGGCCAAGAAGGACGCGGCCGGCTCCATGGATTTTATTTTGAGCACGGTCAATGCCGACCAGGAGTGGGGAGCCTATGTGCAGGCGCTGCGGCCTACCGGGACATTGTGCTTCGTGGGGGTTCCGCCGTCGCCGGTCAGCGTGCAGGCGTTTCCGCTCATCAGCGGGCAGCGCTCCATCAGCGGCAACCCGACGGGAAGCCCCTATCGTCTCAAGGAGATGCTGGACGTAGCGGCGCGGCACGGGGTCAAGGCCACGACCGAATCCTTCCCCATGGCCCAGGCCAACGCGGCCATCGAGAAGGTGAAAAAGGGCAAGGTGCGTTACCGGGCAGTGCTGGCCAATTAGGACTTGCGCCGCCGGGCGAATTATTTTGAAATGGACCGCAACTTAAAGGCAGGAATGTGGTCTGAGAGAATAGAAGCCGGATGGGAAGAATAGCCCAGGAACCGGCAGTGCTGAGGACGGAGGTCGTTTCCGGTTCCCCGGTCCTATAAAAGCAGGACGGGCAGTGCAAGTCAGCACAAGGAGGATGTTATGCGGAGATTTCGGCTGGTTCTGATTGCAATGCTGCTGCTGGCGCCGTTCGCGGTAACGGCGATGGCCCAGGATATCGAGGAAGATGTTGGGGTTGGTCCCGCGCTTGTTCCCGCTCCCATGGTTTATGGTCCCCCGGTCTGTGCGTGGGGCTATTACGCTTACTACCCCTATGCCTGCGCCCCCTACGGTTATTACGGGCCGGGTTGGTTTTACGGCGGCGTGTTCCTCGGCGTAGGGCCGTGGTACGGCTGGGGCTGGGGTCACGGCTGGGGTCATGGCTGGAGCCATGGCGGCTACGGTTATCGCGGCGGCTATGGAGTTCGGGGCGGCGCAGCAGGGCGAGGCGCTTCCGCCAACGGTTATCGGGGCGGCGCTGTCAGCGGTTCACGAGGATCTAATGGCGGCACACGCGGTTATTCCGGCGGAGCGCGAAGCGGCTCTAGTGGCGGCCATGCGGGCGGCTTCGGCGGCGGCGGCCATGCTGGCGGTTTTAGCGGCGGCGGCGGCCATGCGGGCGGCTTCGGCGGCGGCGGCCATGGCGGCGGCGGGCATCGGTAAACAATTGCACCTTACATCAGACAGACAGGCTCGCCTGCTTCGACAGGCGAGCCTGTCTGATCGCATATGCAGGTGCGAGATGAACCCTTTTGCAATGCCAGCCAACCGCCCACCCAGCACGTGATTTTTTCTTACTTAAGCAGGTAATCCAATCGCCGAGAGAGGCGTACAATCGCTTCGTAATCGAAGTCAAGGAGGAGGTTCTCAATGAAAGCTACTCATTTGCGAGTTGCGATTTTGGCTTCGCTAGTCGTGATTGCCAGTGGTTGCGGCAGCGTAACCTACTACTACTACACACCAGCATCTGGATGTATTCCTGCATCCGCGCCGGAAGTTGCCTACGCGCTGACCGGCTACTCGGTTTCGATGTATATGGTTGACTCTTGCTATGGAAACTTTTATCCGACCCATCCGGCGACTATCGCGGCCGGCGGATCGCCACCAGATAGTCCTGCCGAACAAATGGTGGCCGATCCCGGCGGCAGGTTTGCCTATGTGGCGAATCTGATATCCAATGCATCGGACCTGGCCACCATCTCAATGTACACCATTGATTCCACCACCGGCGTGTTGACCCCGACAACGCCAGCCACGGTGCCAACCGGATTTTTCCCGCAGGGAATCGCCATCGATCCCGCGGGTAAATTTATCTATACGGCCAACAGCGATGACAATACGGTTTCCATGTTCACCATCAACCAGACCACGGGCGTTCTGAGCCCGACATCGCCGACTACTGTCCCGATTGGAGCCGGCACGAGCCCGGGCTTTGTGACCGTCGATCCCACCGGCAAGTTCGCCTACGTTTCCAATCAGGATAACGACACCATTTCCATGTTCACCATCAACTCCACCACCGGAGTCCTGACGGCAACGAGCCCCACCACGGTGGCCACTGGCCTCTCTCCCTTCGGCGTCGCCGTGTCGCCCAACGACAAGTTTGCTTACGTGCCAAATAATGGCTCCGGAGGCGCGATCACGAACGGTGTTTCGCAGTACACCATCAATTCCACCACGGGAGTTCTGACCCCTAATACGCCGGCCGCCGTAGCGGCAGGAAACGCGCCTACAGCGGTGGCCGTGGACCCGACGAGCAAATATGCCTATGTGGTGAATCGCAACGACAACACCGTCTCGATGTACACCATCAACTCCACCACGGGCAACCTGACCCTGAACACCACTACCAATAACCCGACTGGAACCATCTCCACCGGAACCCAGCCCTACCGCATAGGCTTCGATCCTTCCGGTCTCTTTCTATACGTGACCAACGAACAAAGCCCAGCTTCGATCTTCGTGGTCAACAGCGATGGAACTTTGTCCCATGCGGGAACGACTGGACCAGTGACGGGCGCTTTATCGATCGCGATCACGGCGATAAAGTAGCGGTCGAAGCTCAATCCCCGCAAACCGTGAAGGCGCGTTCATCACGCCGCTACGCGAAAAAGGCTCGCCTGCTTCGGCAGACGGGCTTTTTTCGCGGGTTGATAACCTAAGCGCAGGGCTTGCCGGCAAGCGCGCGGAGGATTATTGGGGAAGGACTTCAATGCCCGTCACGGTTGCATAGCCCTCCACGGGAACGAAGCTCAGAAGCAATTTTCCCTGGGCATTCGGCCTGAGGTCCGTGAACTTGCGAATGACCACGTCGGTCTGGCGCGCCTCCCTGGCAGGGTTGAAGCTCTTGAGAAGCGCATTTCCATTGCAGAAGACATCGAAGATATGGGCGACCGGCGCGTTGTTCTCGCCGGAGGGGGATGAGGGCTGGTCCCAGTCGCCGTGGCGAACGGCGAAATGCAGCACTACGGAGTAAGTTCCCGGCGAAACGGGAATGGCATAGGAGAAGTTACCCCAGCGCTCGGTTTCGTAGAGTTCAGGATCGTCGGTTCCTCTAACCGGGGCCGTGTATGCCGCCAGTTGTCCCCCCTCGAAGTAATTGTCCGGGCTCCACCAGCGGCTGTCGTTGGAGTAATAGGGCGTTTGGCGAGCCAGCAGGCGCACGGGCCGGATGTGCCCCCGGAAGCCGGGCAAAATCTCGATGGCGGAGAGGATGGCCTGCTTGCCGTCTTCGCCGGAAAACTCCAGATGCAGCATCCCATCCGGTCCGGGAGCCATGTCGGTGAATACCTTGACGTCGGCGGTGCGGCTGGCTCCGGCATCGGCCACAACATCGAAGCGGGCCAGGAGCGTTTTCCCGTTGGCGCGCACGGTCATCAGGCGGCTGCCTTCTCCGCCCGTTCCGGTGGACTCCGGGCCATAGACAGTTTCTGCAAAGTACAGGCGGAGTTCGTAGACGCCTTTTTTCAGGGGAATCGCGTAGCGAAACTGTCCCTGACGGCTGGTGCGGTAGAAATCAGGGTCTTGAGTTCGCCAGATGTGCTGCACGGAGCTATTTACTGCCGTGCCGCCATCAAACCAGGCATCGGCGCTCCACAGCTTGCTGGCATGATCTACGAAGCTGCGACCCTCGCCAGCCAGGATGCGGACCTCCTCGCCCAAAGGCGGGCCGAACTGCGATTCCTCGGGCAGGGCAAAGGGCTGGTTCGAATCTGCCTTTGGCGAGGTCTGCGTCCTCTGCCGGAGGATCAGCAAAGCGCATCCGAGACCAACAGAGAGAAGAGCGAGCGTGGCGACCAGCCACCAGTTCCAACGTCCAGCCCGGTGAAACCGCTGTTCCGCGTGCCGCGCATCAGCAGAGCTGAACTGCGGAACATACTGTCCCAAAGGAATGGCAATATGGAGCCGATGCGCTGCGCCTTCTCCGGCGTAGTACTCGGCAAGGCGCTTGCGCAGGCGATTGGCCTCAACTCGCACAATCGAGTCGGAGTCCTGATCGAAGGAAGGCCCGCGGTGAAATACCTCCACACCGACGGAATACTCTTTGATCTGGCTAGCCTGCCCGGCAAAGAGCTTTTCGCATAAGTACGACAACAGATGAGCGAGCCTGGGCGCGCGAATGAAGTGCTCCGAATGAAGCACCGCGTCCAGTTCCTTGCGCTGGGCTTCAATATCGACCGGCTCTGGGCCTTCAATCGCCATCGTTACCTTCTCCGGACTGATTGTAATGCTATCGCTTATTGATTGTTTTTTTAGCATTTAACGGTTGTGAGGGCGGAGGAAAACGGAATGTAACGGCGGGTAACCCCTCCTTATTTCCGCCAGCGAGGCATTTGGCTCCGCATTCCGGGCTGTTGTAAGCTCCGGCAGGACATTCAGTTCGGTAGCGCCAGGGGCAGATTTAACCCCGGCGAAACAGGCAGGTAGCAGGCATAGCGTTGCGGAGTTTCTGCCGGTGAGCTTAACTGGAATAGATGCAGGGAGCAGAGTGCCGTAGCCGACAAGCGCTCCAACCTATGCTCCTAAGCAGGAGAGGTGACCCATGAGAAGACTAATGATGATGCTGGCAGTGATGAGCCTGCTGATTGGCGCGGCCGCTTACGGAAAGACAAACTCCGCCTCGGCCACGGCCAAGGCCAAGAAGGACAAGATGGAGGCGGCCAGGGTGGCAGAGGAAAAAGGAGACCTGGATCGCTTGCACAAGGATTACCAATCGGCCCTTTCCCGCTACGAGTCGGCCCTTCGCGTCAACACAAAAAGCCCGGACCTTTATAACAAGATGGGCATTGCCGAGCTACAGTTGAACGAGCGGGCGTCGGCGCGCAAGTACTTTCTGCGGGCGCTGAAACTCAATCCTCAGTTCTTTGCCCCGCTGAACAACATGGGAGTCCTGGACCTTCTGGACACGAGGTACAAACCTTCCATCAATTACTTCAAACAGGCGCTGGCGCTGGATGAGACCAATGCGCACACTCATCTCAATCTTGCGAGTGCCTGGATGGGGCTGGGCGAAATCGATCATGCCATGACCGAATATGCGCGCGCTCTGGAGCTTGACGCCGACGTGCTGAGCACCAGTCCGGAGGGAGTTGTCGCCCAGGTAGCGACGCCGGAGCAGCGCGCCCGCATTTCGTTTTTGATTTCCAAATCGTATATGAAACGCGGCAACCTCGACGGAGCGCTGGAGTATTTGCGCAGAGCCAAAGAGGAGCACTATCCCGAAATGTCCAGCGTCTACAAGGACCCGGTTTTCACCGCGCTGTGGGATGATCCCCGCCTGGCAAAGATCGTCAAGCGATAGACTACGCGAGGGATGCGATGCGGCCGGCGATGCGCTCGGCGGCGGCGGGATGGGCCTGGGTGCGGGCTGCGGCGGCCATGGCATCCAGGCCCTCCGGATTTTGAAGCAGGCTGGTGAGGGCAGACAGCAGCTTGCCGGGAACGTCGAGGTCCTGCTCGTCGAGCATCATGGCCGCGCCGGCCTTCACCATCTCCTCGGCGTTGCGGCGCTGGTGGTCGTCGGCGGCGGCGGCAAAGGGGACCAGCAGGGCGGGCTTGCCGGCGGCGGCCAGTTCGGCTACCGTGGAAGCGCCACTGCGGGCCATGACCAAAGTAGCCTGGGCAAATTGCTGGGGCATATTGTCGATGAACGGCTGCACCAACCAGTGGCCGGAGTCTGCGCCGCTGGTGGCATAGGCGGCATGGGTCTGCTCGAAGTGGTGTACGCCGCTCTGATGGAGAACGGTAAGGCCGGGGACAGCATTGAGCAGCGCCGGAATGATCCGGGGCAGATGGGTGTTGAAGAGGCGCGCGCCCTGTGAACCGCCAAAAATTAAGAGATGGGCGGCGTTGGCGGGCGGCGGAGCAAGCGAGAAGAACTCCGCGCGGACGGGAATCCCTGTGACTTCGGCGTTGCGGAACCAGCGGGCTGCCGAGGGAAAGTTGACCGCGGCGGCCTGGACGCGCTTGCCGACGAGGCGGTTGGCGAGGCCGGGCATGGCGTTGGGCTCGAAGGCCATGGTGGGGATTTTGAGCCACAAAGCCGCCGCCATCGCCGGGCCGGAGGCGTATCCGCCCACGCCAAAGACGACGTTGGGTTGGAATTCACGGATCAGCTTTCGGCAGGCGAAGAGGCTGCGGGGCAGGTTCATCAGCGTGCGCAGGCGGGTGAGCAGAGAGACATTTTTGAGCTGGCCGACATCGATGAGGCGCAAATTGAAGCCGGCCTCGGGGACGAGGCGCGACTCCATGCCACGCGCCGTGCCGACGAAGAGCACCTCAGCGTCGTGATGGGCGACCAGCTCGCGCGCCACGGCCAGCGCCGGAAGGATGTGGCCTCCGGTGCCGCCGCCAGCGATGAGTACGCGCAGGTGAGACATCAATCCGCCTTTCGGCTGATGTTGAGCAGGATGCCGATGGAGGCTAGGGTGAAGACGAGCGATGAGCCTCCGGAGGAGATCAGCGGCAGGGGAAGGCCCTTGGTGGGGAGCAGGGCGAGGACCACGCTGATGTTGAAGAAGGCCTGCAAGAGGATGGTCATGGTGATGCCGAAGGCGGCGAGTCGGGCAAAGGGGTCATGAGAGCGAAAGGCGGTGCGCAGGCCGCGATAGCCGAAGAACACAAAGAGAAGGAGGAGGACGATGGCCCCGATAAAGCCCATTTCCTCGGCAATGTTGGCGAAGATGAAGTCGGTATGGGCCTCGGGGAGGAAAAAGAGCTTCTGCTGGCCGTCCATATAGCCGAGTCCGGCCACTCCGCCCGAGCCGACGGCGATCAGCGATTGGCATGTGTGGTAGCCGGCGGCCCCAGCCTCCTTGAGATCCTTGACATCGCAGATGGGATTCAGAATGAAACGCTCGAAGACCTGGACGCGCTGGAGGCGCCAGGAAACCGCATATAGCTCCCAGAGCAGAATGGGCAGCGCGGCGCAGAGGCCGCCGATGACGAACTTCCAGGCCATGCCAGCCAAAAACAGCATCATGACCGTGACGCCAGAGAGAACCAGCGCGGTGCCCAGATCGGGTTCGAGAACCACCAGAGCGATAAACACCAGCGGAATAAGGCTGGCGCGCCACAGGGTGCTCCATTGGTTGATCTTGTCGAGGCGGGTGGAGAGAAACCAAGCCAGGAAGAGGACCATTACCGGCTTGGCGATCTCCGAGGGCTGGAGAGTAAAGAAATCGCCAAAGCGAATCCAGCGGTGGGTATTGTGCGAGCTGGGAATAAAAAAGACCAGCACCAGCAGGAAGGCAGTGACGGAGAGCGCGGAGAAGATGAAGCGCCGGGATTTATAGAACGAGTAGTCGAGGCGGGAAAGAAAGATCATGGCCACAAAACCGGCCAGCGCCCAGAGAGCCTGCTTGCCGATGAAGGTGTAGGGGGAGTGATAGCGCTCCTGGGCCACGACCGCCGAGGCGGAAAAGACCATGGCCAGCCCGACCACGACCAGCAGCATGGTGGTGAAGAACATCCATTTATCGCCGCCGACGCGCTTTGGCATGGATCAGTAATCTCCCGGATTAATGCAATCGAACTCTTATTTCCATTCCCTCAGGGGCTAAAGCCCAATATTTATTATCAGGCATTTGCGGCACGACTAAAGTCATGCCCTGACGCTTCTTGTTCCAACCTTTGCATTTTTCCGCAGCCTGTAAAATCATGTCCCATTAAAACATCGACAAATGCAGAGGTTCCCCGAAGCCCGTACCCTTCAAAGAATTCGGCTGAGACAATCATTATTCAATCCTGCAATTCCTTGACCAGTTGCTTGAAGGCGCGTCCGCGATGCTCGTAGTCTTCAAACTGGTCGAAGCTGGAGCAGGCGGGTGCGAGCAGCACCACCTCGCGGCGGCGCGCGGAGGAGGCGGCGGCCTGGACGGCCTTGTCCAGGGTCTCGCAGGAGTGGATGGAGACGACGCCGCGCAGATGCGATTCGATTTTGGCCGCCGCCGAGCCGATGGTGTAGACGGCCAGCACGCGCTCGCGCAGCAGATCGGCAAGCTGGGTGTAATCGGAGTTTTTGTCCTTGCCGCCCAGGATAAGATGAATGCCGCCACTGAAGGCAGCGACAGCCTTGGCGGTGGCGTCCACGTTGGTGGCCTTGGAGTCGTTGTAGAACTCGACGCCGTTGATGGTGGCCACGTATTCCAGGCGATGCTCGACGGCCTTAAAGCTCTCGACGGCGCGGCGGATGACCTCAGCCGGAACGCCGGCGAGCCGCGCGGCACAGACAGCAGCCAGCACGTTCTCCACGTTATGCGCGCCCTTGAGCGGAATGCCTTTCAGGGGCATGACCTCTTCGGTGGCCGCATCTTTTGCGGAACGATAGACCACGTGCCCTTGTTCCAGCCAGGCTCCCTGGGGAACCGGGTGCTCAACGGAGAACCAATAGACCCGCGCGGTGGAGCGAGAGGCGGCCTCGACGCAGGGAGTATTGTCGGCGTTCAACACCAGGAAGTCTACCGCGGTTTGCCGGGCAAAAATGTGCTCCTTAGCCGCGCAATAGTTTTCAAAGCTGCCGTGACGGTCCAGATGGTCGGGAGTGATGTTAAGAATGACGGCGATGGAGGGATGAAACTGCTCGGTGGTTTCGAGCTGGAAACTGGAGACCTCGAGGACCGACCAGGTCTCATCGGCGCTAAAGTCGATGAGGGCCACGACTGGGACGCCGATGTTGCCGCCAACCAGCGTGAGCAGTCCGGCAGCCGCAAGGATTTCGCCCAGCAGCGTGGTGGTGGTGGTCTTGCCGTTGGAGCCGGTGACGGCCAGGATCTTGCCTTTGAGGAAGCGGCCGGCCAGTTCCAGCTCGCCGATAACCGGCAAACCGAAGCTCTTGACCTGCGCCAACTCGGGGGTGTCCAGCGGCACGCCGGGACTGACGACAATCAGGTCCTGGCGGCGGAAGGTGAGCAGGCCGTGTCCGCCGGTCTCGACCATGATGCCGGCTTCGATGAGGGAGGGAATTTCTTTAGCCAACTGATCGGCGGAGCGCACGTCGGAGACCGTGACCTGTGCGCCTCGGCGGCGCAGAAACAACGCTGCCGCCAGACCGGATTTTCCCAGTCCGACGACCAGGACTTTTTTGTTTTTGAGTTCCATCTGTTCGGCCTCCCGCAATTTCTCTTAGCAACGTTTCTCTAACCGAGATTGTGGCATTTTTCTTTAAAACACCATTGTTTCAGCTTTTCGTAATCGTCAAATTTGAGAATTAAAGGCTTGTCGGCACCAGGCTTCTTATAGCTGACTGTTTGGTGGGTTGGATCGATATTGAGGAAATAATACGGCCCTCCATTGTCCGATCTTCTTGATGAGAAACTCACGCCCTTTACCACTTCAGGGTCCAGTTCAAAGTCCAAGTCACGACAAACATCTTGCAATGACATTCCATTATGCAGGTGTCTCACTTGTTCATCATAGGGGGTTGATGAGATGTGGAACCATATCACGGCTGACACTGCAAGGACAATGGCCGCAATACCAATCCACCATCCGCGGTAAGATCGTGCATTATCCTCTCTTGTTTCCGCATATAAGCCGAACATCTGAGATCCCATCTCCTTTCCCTCCTCTTCATGCAACATTTGCTCATTCATCCATTACTGAAATCTTTTGAGACTTCTATATTTTGCACGCAATGCGCACAGTTTGGGCCACGTTTAGCGCAATTTCAGCGTGGTGAGTGCAAACAATGCAAACACCAGTGCGCCAATCCAGAAGCGGACGATGGTTTTGGATTCACTCCAGCCCAATTGCTCGAAGTGGTGATGCAGGGGGGCCATCTTGAAGATGCGCTTCTTGTTACGCAGCTTGTAACTGCCCACCTGAAGGATGACGGAAACCGCCTCGAGGATGAAGATGCCGCCAATGAAAGGCAGCAGCAGCTCCTGGCGGATGACGATGGCGACCGTTCCGATGGCCCCGCCCAGGGCCAGCGAGCCCACATCGCCCATAAAGATCTCCGCCGGATGGGCGTTGTACCAGAGAAAGCCGATGGAGGCGCCCACCATGGAGCCGCAGAAGACGGTCAGCTCGGCTACTTTTGGCATGTGCTGGAGTTCAAGGTAGTCGGCAAAGACCACGTTGCTGCTGACGTAGGTGAGCACGGTCAGAGCTCCGGCGGCGACGATGGTGCAACCGATGGCCAGCCCGTCCAGCCCGTCGGTGAGGTTGACGGCGTTGGAGGAACCGATCAACACGAAGATGACAAAAGCGATGAAGGGGAGAAAGGCCAGCAGGCCGAGGTGAGGAATGGTGCTGGGCCAGGCGTACCACAGCAGGTCAGGACGCCAGCTCTTGATGAAGGGCATGGTCAACTGCGTGGAGAAGAGCTTGAATTCAGCCAGTATCACCAGAGAAGCCGCCACTGCTGCCCCGGCGAGGCCCTGCCAGAGAAGCTTGGCGCGCACCGTCAAGCCCTTGCTGCGTTTCTGGATGACCTTGATGTAGTCGTCGGCAAAGCCGATGGCGCCAAAAGCCAGGGTAGACAAGACGGCAATCCAGACGAAGGGGTTGGCGGGGTCGCTCCACAGCACCGTGGGCAACAAAATCGCAATGATAATCAGCACGCCGCCCATGGTGGGAGTGCCGGTCTTTTTCAGGTGCGACTTTGGCCCGTCGTCGCGGACGAACTGGCCGATCTGAAACTGGCGCAGCTTCTTAATCACCCATGGCCCGATAAACAGCGCAATGAGCAGCGCCGTAAGAGAGGCAAAAGCGGTGCGGAAGGTGAGGTAGCGGAAGACGCGGAAGGGGTGAAAGAACGGAAACAGCTTTTCGTAGAGCAGCCAGTAAAGCAAAGGGCCTCCAGAGCCGTCATGGGGCTGGTTTCAGCTTGATTTTACTAGGATGGGGGCGGCGGGGGCGTGGAAATCGCACACTTTGGAAGAGTTCCATGAGCTAGGCATAATCCAGGCAGCCGGATCAAGAACAGAAACTCGTTTTCACGGTCTCTTCCACACGGCGCAGCCATTCGGCGCGTTGCTCTGGCGTGCTGGTGATTATGATGCTGAAGGTCTCCCGGATGATGTTCTTGATGCCGCAAAACTCCAGAATGCATTTTTTCCAGAGCCGGTCAAGCGGGTCGCCAAACTCATGCATCTCCCGCTCCGGCTCAGTATTCGAGGTATTGAAGATGATCGCCGTCTGCACGCGCAACAAGCCTATCGGCACACCCTCGCCTTTATCGCCCTCCTGGAAGCTGTAAGCCACGCCGGGACGAAAGACGCGATCAATCCATCCCTTCATCACCGCCGGGGGCTGGCCCCACCAGTTGGGGTGAACGATAACCAATCCATGCGAACGCCGCAACTCTTCGCAGTAGCGGGTCAACTCCCGTGGCGGCTGCGCCTTCGTGTTCAATTCGGAGGCCGGCAGCAGCGGGTCAAAGCCCTCTTCATAAAGGTCGTGAAAGCAGACGGTGTGCCCGCCGCGCTCAAGGGTGCGGCAGACAGCATGAGCGATGGCGTGATTGAAGCTGCGCCGGTCAGGATGCGCAAGAATGACAGAGATTTCCATAGATAAGTGAAAGCATAGCACTGTGAAACAGGCTAACCGCGTACCGTCATGGTCCTGCCTGAATCGCGGTCTTGCTCTTCACCGCCTCGATGGCCCGTTCCAGATGCACGCCTCGGGAGCCTTTCACCAGCGCCACATCGCCTTTGCGCAGATTTTGCTTGAGCCAGCGGCCGGCTGCTTCGGCATCAAGCAAAAAGAGCGCGGCGACTCCACCCGCGCAGGCGGCGGCGGCCAGATGCTCGGCGTTGCCCTGAACGCCGACGACCATGTCGAGACCGGCCTCGACGGCAGCGCGTCCTGCTTCGGCGTGCAGCGCGGGGCCGTGCTCACCCATCTCCAGCATCTCGCCGGCCACCAGAATCCTGCGCTTGGCAGGCCGCGCGGCCAGGGTGTGGATCATGGAGCGCAGCGCCTCGGGGTTGGAATTGTAGCAGTCGTTCAATATCGTAGCGCCTTCGATCTGGATCACCTGGCCGCGCTTGTCGCCGGCAGTGAGCGATTGGAGCGCGACGGCGGCTGCCTCCAGATCGACCCCTGCTTCGAGCGCGACCGCCAGACCGGCCAGGACATTCATTGCGTTGTGCGCTCCCAGCAGGTTGAGCGTGAGTTGGCCCTCGCACTCACCGTCGCGATAGCGCATATGCAGGCCGGCCAGATCTTCCCTCACTTCGCGAAGCTGCAGATTGGCGATGGGAGCGGCGCCAAAGTAAACCGCGCGGCCGTGAAAGTCGCGGCCAAATTGCGAGACGTAGGGGTCGTCGCAGTTGAGAAAGACCACGCCATTGTCCGGCAGCGCGTCTACTAACTCGAATTTCGCGCGGGCGATGCCGGCTTGGCCGTCGGCAAAGTTCTCAATGTGCGCCGTACCCACGTTGGTGATCACGCCCCAGTCAGGCGCGGCAATCAGCGCCAGTGCTGCGATTTCACCGGGGTGGTTCATGCCCATCTCGATGACCGCGAACTCGTGCTCCGGTTCGAGGCGCAAGAGTTGCAGCGGCAGGCCAAAGTTATTGTTGAGATTGCCCTGCGACTTGCAGACATTGAACTTTGCGCCCAGAGCGGCTGCAATCGCCTCCTTGGTGGTAGTCTTTCCGGCCGAGCCGGAGACGGCCACCACGCGCTTGCCCCACTGGCGACGCACGTGCGCGGCCAGGGCCTGGAGGGCGATGAGCGGATCTTCGGTGATGAGCAGCGGCGCGGCCAGCGCGGCGTTAGGCAAGGTTGCAACCCGCGCGCGCGAAACCACCGCGGCCACGGCGCCGCGTTCAATAGCAGCGGCAACAAAATCGTGGCCGTCGTGCCGCTCGCCGCGCACGGCGAAAAAAAGCTCGCCCTCAGCCACGGTACGCGAATCAATCGAGTAGCCGCGCGCGATCAGCGCTCCGGCATTCACCACGCTGGCCGGCGCCTCGAGCACCGCGCCCGCGCCAATGGCCGCTTCTGCGAGTGTGAGCTTCATCCGTTTCCACCATAGCCCATTTCGCCGAGAGCGGAAAGGGCAATCTGGACATCGTCAAAAGGAATCGTGGCGGAGCCGAGAATCTGCACCTTTTCGTGGCCTTTGCCGGCAATCAGAACCACGTCGCCGGGCTTGGCTTCGCGGAGCGCCAGGCGAATGGCGGCGACGCGGTCCGGCTCGATGGTGTAGCGGACCCGACTCGCTTTCAATCCCGGCTCAATCTCAGCCAGAATGGCCAGCGGCTCTTCGGTGCGGGGATTGTCGCTGGTGGCCACCACGAAGTCGCTTCCCTGGCCCGCGGCCATGCCCATCTTCGGCCGCTTGGTGCGGTCACGGTCGCCGCCGCAGCCAAAGAGCGTGATCACGCGGCCGCCGGTTTGCGCCGTCATCTGCCGGGCAAGAGTTGTTAGATTGAGCAGCGCATCATCGGTGTGTGCGTAGTCCACGATCACCGTGAAGGGCTGGCCGGCATCGACGGATTGAAAGCGGCCGGGAACAGGCTGGAGGCAGGGAACATAGTCGACCAGGTCGGCAAAGGGCACGCCGCGCGCGTGCGCCACGGTAAAGGCGGCCAGCAGGTTCAAGATGTTCACCTCGCCGGCCAGCCGCGATGTGACTTTGGCAGCACCCACCGGGGTTTCGAGTTCCAGCACCGCGCCGGAGGATGTGAGCGTGTGGGCGGCGGCGCGCCAGTCTCCCTGGCCAATGCCATATGTACGGACCTCGGCGCCGGCCTTCGCTGCCGCGGCGGCTAGTTCCTGGGCGTGGGGGTCATGCGCGTTGATCACGGCAACGCGCGGAGCCGGATAGACCGTGCCGTCGAAGAGCAGACGCTTGGCGGCAAAATACTTTTCCATCGTCTCGTGGTAGTCGAGGTGGTCACGAGTGAGATTGGTGAAGACGGCCACATCAAAATTGACTCCGGCGGCGCGGCCCTGGTCGAGGGCGTGACTGGATACCTCGGTAACCAATTCGGTGGCGCCACGAGCGACGCCTTCAGCCATCAACTCAAACAAATCTCTTGACTCGGGCGTGGTGTGAACGGAAGGGAGCACTTCGCCGGCCACGTGGTACTCGATGGTGCCGACGAGAACGGTTATGCGCGCCGCGGCGTTCAGCAGCGCCTCGATGAGGTAGGCGGTAGTGGTCTTGCCGTTTGTGCCGGTAATTCCCGTGGCCGCGAGCCGGCGCTCCGGGTGTTCGAAGAAGGCGGCTGATGCTTGAGACAACGCGCGGCGACCGTGCTCGACTTCCAGGACAGGCAACCCCGGCGCGAAGACCAGCAGGTGGTCGAACATCTGCGACGAGTCGGTGATGACACCCAAAGCGCTGGCGGCGATAGCTTTGTCGACGTAGCGATTGCCGTCGGTCGAGCCGCCCTTCATAGCGACAAAGACCGAGTCGGGACGCACCTTGCGCGAGTCGTACTCGACGCCGGTAACCGGCTGGTTGGAGTCTCCGCCCGCGCCAACCGCCGTAACTTCCGCGATCAGATCTTTCCAGTTCATCTTGTGGTCAATTGTAGTTTGTCGGAGTTCATTCGTCTCCAAGAACTACTCCCCTTGACAGTTTCTATACCCTAGGAAACCTTGCTCTGGTATGCTCATCCAATCTGCACAATTGAGTCTGTCGTGGAGGGCACAGTGAATTTGGCATTTCTCGGTGACGCATTGGACCACTGGAAAGGATCCCTCATTGAGTCCTTGCAGAATTCAAACTTACTAAGCGGCTTCGCGGTTGACCCGATGGCAGTTGACTGGTCAGCCTGGCAGCCTGATGATGTCTTGGCTTTCGCCCGCCTACTTCGAATCAATAAATCTCAAATCATCTCGCACAGCGTCCACATAACAAATAGAAACGCATATTTCGGTGAGATTAGGCACAATGGCGATTTGTTCCTGGACCCCGACACAGGCATTGCGACAGGTAGAGTTCAAAATATATGCAGGTACATAAAACCGACGGAAATTGACAAGCTACTTTACAACTCCGACCGATTGGTCGCTGTTTACCAGCACGTTAGGGCCAGAGTTACTTCCCAAAGGATTGACGAAGTGTGCCACGTTCTCAATGGAGAAATCGTTGGGCTCCAATGGTGTTCGTACGAATCCAGCACAGTCGCTATGATGTTCTTATCCCTATCTCCTGTGCGTGTAGCCAAAGTAGCGATGCATTTTAGGAACCTTCTTGGACAGGATGCCTCTCGAAGAATCCGTGGGGCAGGATGTACAACTTAGAAATTGCGTTTCTGATATAAATGCAAAATTCACAAGCCGTCCCTCAATACCTAACGAACACAAGGTCTGGGTGCAGGTACGGTCATCAACCGTGGCGAGACGTTCATCGAGACTTAAAAATATACCCTTGACATGCAACTATAATGTTGCATATTATGTGATCGATGGGCGCAGACGTGGACAAGGTCTTCAAGGCGCTGGCAGCCCCCGAACGCAGGCTGTTGCTGGATCGGCTGCGGGCAGACAACGGACAGACACTGGGCGAGCTTTGCCAGCAGATGGAGATGACCCGGCAAGCGGTAAGCAAGCATCTGAAGCTTCTGGAAGAGGCCACGCTAGTTGTTCCCCTTTGGCGGGGCCGCGAGAAGTTGCACTACCTGAATCCCATGCCGATTCACGAGATTGCCGAGCGCTGGATCGGTAAATACGAGCGGGGACGCCTACGCGTCCTCGCCGAACTGAAAACGAAGCTGGAGGAGGAAAACAATGGCTAAGTCTGAGTTTGTGTATGTGACGTATATCCGCACGACGGCGGAGAAACTTTGGCGGGCGCTGACGGAACCGGAGTTCACGCGCCGTTTCTGGCACGATACGATCCAGGAATGCAAATGGAAGCCGGGCGCATCGTGGCGGATCGTAACGCCCGATGGGCGCACAGCCGACAGTGGCGAAGTTGTAGAGATCGAGCCACACCGGAGGCTGGTTCTGACGTGGCTCCATCATCTTCATCCCGAGGCGAAGGCAGAGGGTTACTCTCGTCTGACCTATACGCTCGAAGAGAAAGGCGATGTGGTCAAGCTTACCGTGCTGCATGAGATGGACAAGAGCAACTCAAAGCTCATCAAAGCAATTTCGGGCGGATGGCCGATGATTCTTGCCAGCCTCAAAAGTCTTTTAGAGACAGGCGAGTCGCTGGAAGCAACCCGCCGCTGGCCGGAGGGAATGTAGACAGCGCGATTTGCATGGATGAGCCTCAGCGTCCGCAGCGGACAACAATCTTGGTTCCGGGAGCCACCATTGTTCCCGGAGCCGGTGCCTGTTCGCGCACCGTGCCGCTGCCGGTGATTTGCACTTCGAGGCCAGCGGCGGCAGCCTGCTCGATAACCTTGCGCACCGGCAGGCCAATGAGCGCGGGAACTCGCAGAGTTTTTTCGCTTGCAACGATGACGGTGGGTGGGTCCGCTTGCGATTCTGCCGGCGGATGCGTTGCGACGGGCTGGGGCGAAGCGGGAACATTGACGGGAGCGCCGGAGACGGCTGCCGTCTGCGTTGCGTTGACTTGCGTTTGGCCACCTGCGGTAGGCGGGCCTGCCGCCGATGTTTGGCCGCCTCCCCGCAGGGGATCGTCGCTGGGCAGATCGTTGGCCGCGGCGTATAGGGCGTTGATGTCGGCGGTCTGCGCATGAGCATCGTCTTCCTTCACCTGCAAATCTGCCTTGGATAAAGCGCGATGCCGGCGCAGATCGATGTCATGGGGCACGGCGAGATACTCGAGGACCTGCTGCGCCACCTCGGCAAATACTGGCGCGGAGACTGTGGCGCCATAATAATCTCCCTGGGGTGAATCGATAATCACAGCCACGGCGATCACCGGATTATTAACCGGCGCGATGCCGGCAAACGATGCGATGTGCATGGTCTTGGAGTAGAGGCCGGTGGCTGGATCGATTTTTTGCGCGGTGCCGGTCTTGCCGCCGGAGGAGTAGCCGTTGAGCTGCGCCCTTTTTCCGGTGCCGTAGAGGACCACACCCTCCATCATCTTGCGCATTTGAGCGGCGGTCATGGTGGAGAGAACGCGGTGCGCTCCGGGAGGCAGCGGGTCAGGCAGCTCGCCCGGCACCTGTGGTGCGGCCAGCGGCGCCTTCGGCGCAGATCCCGTATTCACGCCGGATGCAGATTGTCCATTGGCGGCGTCATCGATTTGTCCCAGCATCAGCACGCGCGGCGGCAGGTATACGCCGCCATTGGCAATGGTCGACACCATGGAAACGAGCTGAACCGGCGTGACGCCGATCTCCTGGCCGATAGCGACTGAGCCGATGGACGAGGGGCTCCATTTATTCACAGCCTGGAGCAGGCCGCGGGTTTCGCCGGGCATCTCCGCGCCGGTTCGGCTGCCAAAGCCAAAGTCGCGGACATACTGGTAGAAACGATCCTGCCCCACTTTCAGCGCCAGCTTGACGGCAGCCACATCGCTGGATTTGGCCAGCGCATCGGATACGGTGATTTTGCCCAGGCCACGGTCACTCTTGTCGTCGTGAATGACGCGGCCGGCAAGAGTAATCTGGCCGCCCTGGCAGTCGATCATGTCGTCGGGCGCGACGGCGTGCTGCTCCAGCGCCGCTGAATAGGTAACCAGCTTGAAGACCGAGCCGGGCTCGTAGACATCGCTGACCGCGTGGTTACGCAACAGATCGGGCGTGGCGCGGCGGAAGAGGTTGGGATTGAAGGTGGGGCGAATGGCCAGCGCCAGAATCTGGCCGGTATGCACGTCCTGTACGACCACGGTGCCGTTGGCCGCGTGAGTGCGCTCCATCGCGTGGTCCAGCGCCCGCTCGGCCATGAACTGAATATTCTCGTCGATGGTCAGCACCAGGTTGCGGCCCGGCCGGGGTTCGCGCTCGCTGGAACCGAGCACGTGGCGGCGAGCATCCAGAGCCGTATACATGCGGCCGGAAACGCCGTGCAACTGCGGCTCAAACTTCAGCTCCAGGCCTCCCAGGCCTTTGTCGTCCATGCCCACATAGCCCAGCACTTGGGCGGCGATCTCATTGTCCGGGTAGAAGCGCTGAAACTCCTTCTGGAAGTAAATGCCCTTTAGATCCTGCGCCTTGATAAGGTCTTTAACGCGCTCCGAAGTTTCTGCGGTGACGCGGCGTGCGATCCATGCAAAGTTGCGCGCCGCATCCAGGCGGGCGGCAATCTGCTCCTCGGAGGTCGATGCATCATAGGGATCGGAATGGACGATTGCGGCCAGAGCATGGGCGGCCACCTGCTTATCCGCAATCTCGCTGGGCACGGCAAAGATTGAATCCACCTGCACCGTCATAGCCAGTTCGCGCAGGTTGCGGTCATAGAGCACGCCGCGGCGCGGCGCCACGTCGAAGGTGCGCTGCTGCTGCTGCCTGGCGCGCAACATAAAATCGCCGTGGAGCACTACCTGAAGCCAGAAGAGACGAGCGGCAATCAGAATGGCCCAGGAGAGAAAGAACAGGCAGATCAGCCAGAAGCGCGCCCGCTTGAGAGGCATCACGCGCGGCGCGGGGTTGCGATTCCGGCTGGGTCGGACGGCGGACGGCATGGACAATCGCTCCGTGATTAGCTCTTAGCTACCAGCTGCTAGAAGCTGGTAGCTGTTCTCTCAGGAACGGCTTGCGCAAGGGCAGGAGCGGAGGCGTCAACAGCGGCAGCAGAATGAACCACCTGGCCCGGCTGCGGCTCAGCAAGGCCCAACTCGCGGGCCATTCTATCGATGCGGCCCGGCTGTGTGAGCTGGGCCTCCGTCAGGCGCAGTTCGCGATTCTCCTCGCGCAATTGCTCGCGCGCCTGCTTCTCCGACTCGATCCGGTAACCGCCCTCGATGGCGCTGAAGTGTTGCAATCCATAGACCATGGACAGCGATAAGAGAATGGTGCAGGCCGCGGAGAACAGTCGAATCTGGCGCGTCCGCGCCGGATCGGGCGCCTTGACCAGGCGGCTATTGTCAAAGTTCTTGGGGAAGGGGAACTCCGGCGTGCGCATGCAACGCCTCCTTTGAGCTTGCTGAGCCAGCAGCTCCGCGTTGCGCTCCGCGATTCGCGCGCTCAAGCTTTTTCCCGCTTCGAGATAGGTTGTTGCACATGCCGCCATAGTTTTCCTTTCCGAGCTTTTAGCTGTTAGCTATTAGCTGTTCTTTCCGCCGCTCTCAACTTTGCGCTTCTCGAGCGCGGATTGCGCTCTAACTCTTCTTCGCCGGCCGATACCGGCTTCTTAGTAAGAATTTCCCAGATTCCCTGCTGCGCGCCCTCGCGCAAGCTGTCTTTTACGATGCGATCTTCCAGCGAGTGAAAGCTGATTGCCACTAATCTTGCGGAGGGCTTAAGCAACTTAGGCGCGGCCTCCAGCAAAGCGCGAATCTCGTCTAACTCGCGATTTACATAAATTCGAATTGCCTGAAAAGTCTTCACAAGCGCCGAGCTAATTCGCTCTTGTTTCATAGCCGGGGCGGCTGATGTTACAATCATGGATAACTGCCCCGTGGTTGTAACAGGCCGCCCGCGGACTATGGCTCTGGCGATTCTCCGCGACCTCCTTTCCTCTCCGTATTCGTAAATAAGGTCCGCTAACTCACGTTCATTGGCCTCATTTACCACTTGTGCGGCGGTAAGTCCGGACCGTTGATCTTGTCGCATATCAAGTGGTCCATCCGCCTGAAACGAAAATCCTCTCGCAGGCTCGTCGAGTTGCATGCTGCTAACTCCAAAGTCCGCGATCAAACCATCCACCGAAGCCGGCTGCAAGTGACTTACAATTGAGCTGAAAGCTTCGCCGATCAAAGTAACTCGCGGCGCATGGCTGCCTAACTCGATGCAAGCTCCATCTAACTTCTCTCTGGCCAGCGCGAGCGCTTCGGGATCGCGATCAAAGCCGATCAAATGCCCTTTAGCTCCCAGCAGCCTGGCAATCCCGCCGGCGTGCCCGGCCAAACCGAGCGTGCTGTCCACCACCGTGGCCCCGGGACGCACCCGGAGAAATTCAATCGCTTCTTCAAAGAGCACCGGCGCATGTCTTTCGTTCGATTTCGTCATGCGCTCCCCCTTAGGGGTCATCCTTGTACATTGCGCGGCTTGAGAATCGGCGCTAATGTCCGGCGATTCTCGGGTGTCAACGCATTAACCTTCAAACTCTCTTCAAGATTCTTGAGGTTGTGAACTTCCAGGTGATTCAACTTGCCGCGAACCGCAACTTCCGCATCCAGACTGGCTGTTCCGCGCAAAATCTGCGGCAGTTGCACCCGAGCCTGTTTGTCCATTTCCACCTGCTGGCCGTAATAACTGGTTTGGTCCAGATACTTTTCCGCTGCATCGTCCGTGGCGCTTAATTCAGCCAAGAGCGCCTCCTGCTTTTCCCACTCCGGCAATGGCCAAATCTGCGCGCTCAGGCCATCCATCGAGGTGATATAGAACTGCGTAACTTGCGCATCATCCACAATTTTTTTGAACGGGCCGGGGAGCTTCAGCCTCCCGCCGTCTTCGACCTTTGCCGGATGATTACCGCGAAACGCTTCCATACCTGTCAGCCTCTTCCGTATCTCTTGCCATGGCTTGCGCCTTGCCACTGCCAGCCTGTTTCGGTTTGCAAGGCTGGTTCCCTCTGCCGATCAATCGCTGAAAAACAGTGCGAAGAGGAGAAAAAGCGAATAGACTTACAAATGGGGCAGATTAGCGTTTCTGCTCCTTTGAACTCCTAGATACTCCTTTTCGCTCCGTTTAACTCCATAGACGGAATGTTACCCTTCTTTTCAGCGCACGTCGAGAGAAAAATCGAGGGAATATGAAATAAAAATGCTGGAAGATTGGCAAACGAGAAGACGATTGAGGGATATACGACTAATAGGCTAATAAACTTCAGCAACCACAATATGTAGTAGTTATCGCTTTGGGTCAGGCAATTGACAGATTCTGTCGCCTGTGATAGAGAACAAAAAGCGAAAATCGTTCACTGTTCTTGCTTCTCTCCCCAAAAAGCATTCATTACTCGTACTACTGACTGCTTCAGGTACGGGGATTATTCCTTCCGCGCGCCGTCAACAGCTTGAAGAGATAGACGAGTACCAATACGTTCACCGTCAGCAGGCTGACGCGGATCAGCGTGAGCCGGCGGAATATCTCGAAGACCTCCAAGGGCAGGAAGGACGCGGTGATGACCAGGGTGAGGTACTCGGCCCAGGTCTTTTCGAGGTACAGGCCGATTCCCTCCAGCAGGTCGAGAGCGGCGTAGATAAAGACCACCTCGCCGATCCGCTTGAGCAGCCGGTCATCGAGCAGCGAAGCTTGCTCCAGGAGGAAGTTGACGAACTTTGACTCGGGGTTGAAGCGCAGGTGGTTGGCCAGCCTTTCCAGTACATCGCCGACATCCTTGTGCAGCAGCTTCAGGGCGCCCACGCCAAGGGCCACAAAGAGCAGCGCCTGGCCCAGCTTGAAGGCCGCGATGAGCATGAGGCCCGCATTGTGCCGCGGATGCGTGGCGATGAGCCGGGATGGGGAGTCAGTCATGGCTATGGGGAAGTTTGCGCAACACTCCTGCCTGTTTCTACGTTAACCGATGTGTGTCGGTTCTGTTGCTACCGGGCCTGAAGCCGTGAAACTGGGAGGGCATCACTGTTTCAGGTTCAGTAGTTTTTCGCGATCGAGCACATTGCCGTCCATAATAAGGACGGAGATACGGCGGGCGTTCCAGATGTTCAGAGTGGGGTCGGCGTCGACAACCAAAATATCTGCACGTCTTCCGGGAGTGATCTGGCCCAGTTCGTTCCAGTTGAACTGGAGGCTGTAGTTGTTGGTGGCGGCGGCCAGCGCTTCGCGCGGCGAAAGTCCCAGGCGGACCAGCAGTTCCAGCTCGGTGTGCATGGAGATACCGGGCAAGGAACCCTGGACCGGCGCGCCAGAGGCAGCCAAGTAGTGTGGATAGGCGGAGAACAGAGTCTCATTGATGTGCCACAGCCGCAAGGCCGACTGATCGGCCTTCTTACGCAGGCCTTCCTCCAGGTAGCGCTGCCCTGCCCCGGGCAAATGCCGGGTCCATGAGGCGAGCGGATAATCCATCTCTCCCGTTTCGAGATTGGCGTGGTTGGATACGCGAGCGGGATCGAGCAGCGCCGCGGCCGGCTCCTTCCACAGGTTGCGATGCTGCGGCAACTGCGCATAATCAACGCTGAACGTAGGCATCAGCGCGGCATGATGGGCGGCCAGGGAGCGGGCGTAGTCGCGCAGATGCGGGTCGGTGGGGGGCACTCGCTCGGCGTAGTCGTAGGCTGTGGTTGCGGCTGGGCCTTCGGAGTCTTCCACCAGCGGCCGCTGCAACTCGTCGGGGATCACGCCCAACTCATAGCGGCCCATGTGGACAAGCACATCCACGCCGGCCTCGACGCCTACATCGTAGGGTGTGGCAACGAACTCGCCATATGTGGCCAGTCCCATCTGGCGGGCGCGAGCCATAATCCATTGCGCGTTGGCGGCAGTAATGTTGTGGCCCAGCCAAAGTGCGCGCGTTCCCAGCCGGGAGGTGTCGGCGAGTTGGCGGAGAGTGTCTTCGGGACTCAACTCGGCCGGACGGCCGTTTACCCGAAGCTTGAGAGCCCACTCCGGCCGCTTGGCCAACAGGCTCCAGTTGTCAGTTGAACCGATGGAGTCCATCAGATAGAGGTGGGGGGTTGGCGAGGCGTTAATATCGATGACGCCGCGGCGGAAATCACTGACAGCGACCACTGTGGTGACGCCCATATAAAGGAAGGCGTTGGCCTGGCCCTGGGAGTTCATGCCGGCAAAGCCGTCGATGAGTCCGGGAATGAGAAACTTGCCGGTGCAGTCGATGACCCGCGCGCCCTTGGGGATGGAGACTGCCATGCGCGAGCCGACATCCGTGATGCGGCCGTCGCGGACGATGACGATGGCGTCTGGCAGGTCTTTCGCCGATGCGCCCCATTCCGTCACGTCCACTACCGTACCGCCAGCCAGCACCAGCGGGACCGAGGAGGGATTATTTGGCCCAAAGGGGTTTGCAGCTTGCGGCCAGGCAAATTGCGCGGCCAGCACCAATCCAACGGCGCCCAGCAATAGGTGAGCGGAAGGTCTCATAGAAAAAATGGTCTTTTGAGAATTGTTGCACAACGCAGCAAAGGCATGAAGCCGGCGCAGAACTCCGCCCACGACAGGAGTATCTACATTGCCATGACTGCAAAACGGTATGGGATTATCAGGCTGCGACATAGATCCTTCGAGGCAAAAAATCACTTGCTTTGAAAGGGCGCGGCGTGAGCCTGAGCCGGTTAGGGTGTGCTTTCTTTCTTGCGCCGGGTGAGCACGAAGGACTTGCGGCGGTCCTTGCTGGCGTGGTCGATCTGCTTCCAGAAACCCACAAAGTAATCAATGGCGGAGATGGAGGAGACCAGCACTGTAAAGTAGATGGCGGCAACGGCGATCCATTTGACCGGAATAATGAGCATGCCGAATTGCCACTGGAACCAGCCATGGGCCAGGATGGCGGAGACCACACAGATGATCTGGATAACCGTCTTGAGCTTGCCCAGGTCGCTGGCCTGGATGGTGAAGCCCTCCGACGAAGCAATCGAGCGCAGGCCGCTGATAAGAAACTCGCGGCCGATGATGACCACCACGATCCACACCTTGACTACGTCGGGGTTGTAGGCCACCAGGGCAATCAGGGCGCCGGCCACCATGATCTTGTCGGCGATGGGGTCCAGCAACATGCCCACGGTGGTGACCTGACCTCGCTTGCGGGCCAGGTAGCCATCCAGGCCGTCGGTAATCGAGGCCAATACAAACAGGACCGAGGCTGTAATCTCCTGCGCGCCATGAACATGCCAGGGGAAATGCGGGGTCAGAATCCACAGAAACAGCGGGATCATGAGGATCCGGCTCATCGTGATGGAGTTGGGCAGGTTCATGCGGGTTGAAACGCCGTCGAGGTTCCGGAGGCTTGACTCCATTATTGCACTGCGGGGCGGGACGGCGTTTCGCGTACTGATTTGCGCCGCGCATTAAAGCCAAAGCGGGATGAGCTGGTGGCTCATCCCGCTTTGGCTGACTATTATCCTAGCGACGCGCCATGCCGCTATTGCGCCTTACTTCTTGGGCGTCGAGACGCTCAGCGGATAGGAGGAAACCAGAAACATGGCTTCATCGCTGTCGATCGGATCAAGTTTCCAGTCCGACAGGCTTCGCGTCTCAATGATGCCCAGGCGATAGTAATAAACTTTCCCCGGCTCTGCCGTCAGATGCGCCAACACCACATGCTGATCGACACGAGAGTACCACATAGAAGCGCATAGATGATGTTCTCCCGGCTCGATGGAGACGGAGAAATAGGAATTGTGTTTGTTAGCTCCCACCCATGCTCCGTCAATTCCGAGTTTTGTCGTTGTATATGGGTTGAGTATGTCTGTATTGACGTTCTGGATGAAGTAAATCCGCGCCTTTCCTGGCTCGGGCTGCACCAGCGAGTGCTGGGATTTGTCCAGCTTTACCTCGAAATCTTCCTTTCCAAGGCCGCAGGCCGCTGGAAGCCTTGTATTCGGTGTCTGTGACAATGTAGAAGCCGCAAAAAGCAATGCAACGAGAGCGATTTTCATGATTCTCCTTCCGGGGGATTCATCATTCATCCTCCTGTGCAAACAGCATCCGGCTAGAAAAGTTGTGCCGCAATGCGAATCAATGCGGAATGTCTTATCCCATCCGCCCGGCCGGCGAGCTATGCGTAGATGCCGCGCTGTCGAATGGTCTGCGCCACCCGGTCGATGGCCAGCATGTAAGCGGCGATGCGGTTGTTGACGTTGTGAGCTTCGGCATAACGCACCACATCGTCGAAGCTGTCGCGCAGGATGGTCTCCATCTGCTCGTTGACGACAGCTTCCTTCCAGAAGTAGCCCTGGCGATCCTGCACCCACTCAAAATAACTGGCGGTCACGCCGCCGGCGTTGGCCAATATGTCGGGCATGACGAAGATGCGCTTCTCTGCCAGGATGTCATCGGCCACCGCGGTGGTGGGGCCGTTGGCGCCCTCGATGACGATCTTCGCCTGGATTTGACCGGCGTTGCGGCTGGTGATGACGTTCTCGCGGGCCGCGGGGATAAGAATTTCGCAATCGGAGACCAGCAGCTCGTCGCTGGGCGTGGCCTCGGCTCCGCGGAAACCCAGGATGGTCGAGTTCTGCAGCTTGTACTTGAGCAATTGGTGAATGTCGATGCCCTTGGGGTTCGACAGGCCGCCGTCGAATTCCGCGATGCCTACGATCTTGTAGCCGCGCTCCATCATCAAGCGGGCGGCATTGGCGCCCACGTTGCCAAAGCCCTGAATAACCACCCGGCAGCCGTCGATATTCATCTTCAGGTAGCGCACGCTCTCGTCGCAGATCACCTGCACGCCGCGCCCGGTGGCCTCGGTCCGGCCGCGCGAACCGCCCAGGCCCAACGGCTTGCCGGTGACTACGCTGGTGACGGTGTGGCCCTCGTGCATCGAGTAGGTGTCCATGATCCAGGCCATGGTTTGCTCGTTGGTGTTCATGTCGGGCGCGGGAACGTCCTTTTCCGGCCCGATGATGTCGATGATCTCCGAGGTGTAGCGGCGGGTCATGCGCTCCAGCTCGCCGCGGCTCATATTTTTTGGATCGCAGATGACCCCGCCCTTGGCGCCGCCGAAGGGGATGTTGACCACCGCGCATTTCCAGGTCATCCAACTGGCCAGCGCCCTAACCTCGTCCAGGGTCACGTCGGGCGCGTAGCGGATGCCCCCCTTACAGGGACCGCGGGCAATCGAGTGCTGCACGCGGAAGCCGGTGAACATCTCTATCTTGCCGTCATCCAGAGTGACCGGGAAGTGCACGATCACCTCGCGCGACGGGGTGCGCAGCATCTTCCACAAGCCTTCTTCCAGGTTCAGCTTGCGCGCCGCAAAGTCAAATCGCGCCGCCTGTGCTTCCCAGGGATTGATCTCCTGCTCAAGGGATACCGATGCCATAGATTTCTCCAATTCCGATTGCCTTGCCATTCCGGCTATGCTTCGGGGAAGGCGTCCATCAACCATCATAGACGCGTAAGCCCTGTGGCGCGCCCGCCCGTTACACTAAAACTGTGAAAGCCTCTAGTCAACCCGTCCAGCCCAGCCGCAAGGAGTTCCTCGCGCTCGCCAAAGAGCACACGCTTGTTCCCGTCTGCCGCACGCTCACGGCCGACCTGGAGACGCCGGTTTCCGCCTTTTTGCGCGCGGCCTGGCCGGAGCGGGAGTGTTTCCTGCTGGAGTCGGTCGAGAACGGCGAGCAGGTGGGCCGTTACACCTTCATTGGCCTGGCTCCCTTCAAGCGTATCGTGGCGCGAGGGCGCGAGATCACCATCACCGAGGGCAAGAAGGTCGTCCAGATCGAGGGCGACATCTTCGCCGTGCTACGGCGAGCGCTCTCTGGCCACAAGCCGGCGCGGCTCGTGGGCTTGCCGCCCTTTACCGCCGGAGCGGTGGGCTTTTTTTCTTATGACGCCGTCCGCCAGATCGAGCGGCTGCCCGTGCTGGCCAAAGACGAACTGGGTGTTCCCGACGCCTGCCTGCTTTTCTTCGACGAGGTGCTGGCCTTTGACCATGTGCGCAAGGAGATCTGGCTGGTGGTGACAGCCGACGTAACGCGCGGCAAGCCGGCCAACGCTTATGACAAAGCAGTTGCCCGGCTTGACCGGCTGGAAAAACGGCTCTCCCAGCCGCTTCCCCAACTAGGCGGGCATAAAGCCAAAGGCAAGCTCAATGTGCGGCACCGCACGGAGAAAAAAGATTTTCTGGCCGCCGTCAATCGCACCAAGGAGTACATCCGGGCTGGCGACATTTTTCAGGCCGTCATTGCGCAGCGCTTCGACGTCGTGCCGGAGGCCGACAGCTTCCAGGTCTATCGCGCCCTGCGCACGGTGAACCCCAGCCCCTATATGTTCTTTTTGCGCTTTGCGCCGGAGGGAGCGCTGGGCGAGTCGCTGGAGAAGTCGAAACACTCCTCCAAAAAGTCAAAGCAGACCGTTGAATTGGCCGGCTCGTCGCCGGAGCTTTTGGTGCGGGTGCATCAGGGCAAGGTGGAGTACCGGCCCATCGCCGGAACGCGCCCCCGCGGCGCCACGGAGGCCGAAGACCAGGCGCTGGCCGAGGAGATGCTCTTCGACGAAAAGGAGCGCGCCGAGCACGTGATGCTGGTAGACCTGGGCCGCAACGACGTGGGCCGCGTGAGCCAGTTCGGCTCGGTCAAAGTGGACCGGCTGATGTTCGTCGAGCGCTACTCGCACGTGATGCACATCGTCAGCAGCATCGAAGGCAAGCTCAAGCCGGAACTCACGGCAGTCGACGCTCTGCGCGCCTGCTTTCCCGCCGGAACGCTCTCGGGCGCGCCCAAGGTGCGGGCCATGGAGATTATCGAGGAGCTGGAGCCGGCGCGGCGCGGGACGTATGGCGGCGCGGTACTCTACGCAGATTTCAGCGGCAACCTCGACTCCTGCATCGCCATTCGCTCCATGCTGGCCATCGGCGGCAAGGGCTACGTGCAGGCTGGCGGCGGCATCGTAGCCGACTCCGTGCCCGAGCTTGAGTATCAGGAGTCGCTCAACAAAGCCAAGGCCGTGATGCGGGCGATTGAGCGGGCGAGGGAAATGTAGGTACAGAGATCAGAAAACAGAGATCAGAGATCAGCCGGAAAGCCTCGCGACGAACACGACAGTTTTACTCCGCGCCGAAGAGCCGCCTGAAGAACTTCCCGATGCCACCGAAGAAGCCGGACTTTTTCTTTACCGCAGACTTGGTTGCGGCCACGCTAGTTGTGGGAGCCGCTTCGGCCGTGGGCTTTGCCGCGTGGTCGGCGCTGTTGTAGACAAGCGGCGCAAGTGACTCTGGCGGGGCTGAAGTCAGGGAGACCACATTCGGGGCGGGCTTGGGCAGCGGAGCAAGGCCGGCGCTCTGCGCGACGGGAAATTCATTCGTGCCCGGATGCAGCGGAGGCGGGCAGCCGCAAGGCTCTTTTTCGTTATCCACTACTTCATGCAGGCTGCCATGCTCGAACATCACCCGCTGGCCGGGCTGTACGCGGTAATTGCCGCCATCGAAGACGCTGGTGACCAAAACATAGGGAGCGTTCACTCCAGCGTTCCACCCCAACGACAAAGACCTGTCGCTGGGGACCCCGGAATTCTCTACGCAGGTATCGCCGTGCTGGCCGAGGCGGACCATGATCTCCGCCGCGCCGGGACCGCCGATAAGGATGCGAAAATCCGGAGTCATCAGGAAGTCCGCGTTGCGCCCAGCGGCGGCGCTGGTGGCAAAGCTCAGTTCAAGAGCGCCGTGATCCATGGCCATCATCAGACCGGGGGTCTCGCCGGCGGGAACGCTCGAGTCGGCGGCCAGCTTGACGGTTGTCGAGGCGCAGACGCGCAGCACGCCGCGATGAGGCAGCACAACCTCCGTGGTCTGGTTTCCGGAGGTGACGGTGCCGCTGGCGACGATCACTGCCCTGCCCTGCGAGACCTCCAGCGCACCGATTACTTTGGCGGCGGTATCTGGGTTTTTGCTGTCCAGCGGGACGATGGCGATGGGAGTAATGGGACCGGCTTCAGTCGCGGCAGCCGGAGGCATCGCGGCAGCCTGGGGCGCGATTGTAGTTTGCGCGTGGAGCAAGGGCGCAAGAATCAACACCATCCCCAAGAGCATAAGTACCTGTTGAACGGTTCGGATTGGCCAACACGTCATCTGGCGCATCTTGGAGTCTTCCATGAAAAAACTATTCGCCTCTATTATCGCGCAATCTTCTTTGCGATTGACTGGCTTTTATATAGCCAGTCAGGAAGAGCGCGATGAGGCCGCACTGAAGAATGAAAATCGGGAACATTTTTTGCAGCGCAAGAAAGCCAGAATAGACAGCATAAAGACCCGCCGCCATGAGTCCCGCAACAACAATCGCCGTCAGCGGCAGCACCGCTGCGCGTTCGATGGGACGGCGCGCGGCCCAGAACAAGAGAAGAGTCCATCCCAGCATCAATGCCGCCGCCACATGGATGGCATAACGGTAATCGGGGCCGGGAGCAAAGGCTTGCAAGCCAAAGAGCTTGCCGCCCAAACGGGGGATGAGCATCGGCGGCAGCATCAGGGCGTCGAAGACACCGCCGATGACGCACGCCACTCTTGCAAATCTCTGATTGTTCCCGGTCTCATCCATGCCGCTCATGGTTCACAGTCCTCTACATCTTCAGAAAGTTGCTGATCATCTGGTGGCCGCCTTCTGTAAGGACACTCTCGGGGTGAAATTGCACGCCCTCGATGGGCAGGGTGCGATGGCGCAGGCCCATGATGACCGATGATTTTCCGTCGGCGCTCGGCGTACGGGCAGTAACGATGAGTTCTTTGGGGAGCGAGTCTTCGGCCACGATCAGCGAGTGGTAGCGAGTAGCAGTGAGCGGAGAGTCGAGCCCGGTGAAGACGCCCTTGCCGTCGTGGGTGATGGAGCTGGTTTTGCCGTGCATCAGGTGGCTGGCGCGGACAACCTGGCCTCCGAAGGCCTCGCCGATGGCCTGATGGCCCAGGCAGACACCCAGAATCGGCGTCTTGCCGGTCATGCGTCGGACCAGCGGAACCAGAATGCCGGCCTCGCTGGGCGTGCAGGGACCGGGCGAGAGCAGGATACGCTCGGGCTTGAGCGCCTCGACCTCATCGACGGTCAGTTCGTCGTTGCGATAGACCTCGACCTCAGCGCCCAGCTCTCCCAGGTACTGGACAAGGTTGTAGGTAAACGAATCGTAGTTGTCGAGAACGAAGACCATGGTGAACTCCAGTGTAGCGCCACCTGCGGTGGGGCCATTCGCTCGCTATTCGCTCGCACCTGTTCTGTGGTGCCAAAGCCCTGTGGCGTTTGTCCTATGAAAATAAGCTGCCAGTTGCGCAGCGGCGCAGCATCTGTAAAACTCACTAACGATGGTGATTCATTTCCTCATTCAGGGGCGCGTGCAGGGGGTTGGCTTTCGCTGGTATGTGCAGCGGGAGGCCGGCCAACTGGGCCTGCGCGGCTGGGTAAGCAACACGGAGGAGGGAGAAGTGGAGGTAGTAGCCTCGGGCACGGCCGCGGAGCTAGCCAAGCTGCGCGCCAGCCTGCGCCGCGGACCCAGGGGCGCCCGCGTGGACCGGCTTATCGAGCGCCATCTGGATGAGAGCGAGGCCGAGGAGCTGAGTTCGTTCAGGATTGACGGGGCGTGGTGAAAAAGCAGCTTTTAGCTTTTAGCTCCCAGCTTTCTGCTCCTGGCATTTGAAGCTAAGAGCTAATAGCTAGAAGCTGATCCCATCCTGCCAATACCGCTATAATCAAAAGCGAAACCTAACCCATTTCTGATAAACAAGGAGCGCGTCTACCCATGCCCGAACAAAACAAGTCCATCGATGTGGAATCCCTGAAGGCGCTGGTGCGCACGGTGCCGGATTTTCCCAAGCCGGGGATTCTGTTCTACGACATCACCACGCTGCTCAAGGACAAGACCGGCTTTGCCCGACTGATCGACGCGATGGCCGGCCACTATCTCGAGAAAAAGGTCGATCTGGTGCTGGGCATCGAGGCGCGGGGATTTATCTTCGGGCCGGCGCTGGCTTACCGTCTCAACGCGGGCTTTGTGCCGGTGCGCAAGCCGGGCAAGCTGCCGGCGGCGACCGAGCGCGTGAGCTATGACCTGGAGTACGGTTCCGACGCTGTGGAGATTCATCGGGACGCGATTCAGCCGGGGCAGCGCGTAGTCCTGGTGGATGACCTGCTGGCCACCGGGGGCACGATGGAGGCCACGGTGAAGCTGGCCAGGCAGTTGGGCGGAGAGATCGTGGGTCTGGCCTTTGCCGTGGAGCTGGATTTCCTGAAGGGCCGCGCGCGCTTCAAGGATTTAGATGTCTTCAGCCTGCTGCACTACAGCGCGTAACCACCTGCGGTGGTGCCATAGGCTCGCTTATCGCTCGCATGCCCGGGCCTGAAGGCCCTGCACATTCGCCCTCTTTCAGGGGGCTGAAGCCCCCTGCTCCCTCCGAATATAACAACTGTTGTACTAAAACGTTTCTTCATTCGCGTCGGGCGGCGGCGCGCCATCCGCATCCTCTTCAATGAACGCCTGCGCGTCGGCGAAGCGATAGCCTACATAGACATCGGTGAGCAGGTATACGGGGTTGGCCGGATCGTCTTCAATTTTCTTGCGCAACTGGCGGACAAAGGTGCGCAGATACTCGACCTCTTCGCGGCAATCGTCGCCCCACACGGCGGTGAGCAGCCGGGCGTAAGTAATCACCCGGCCGGCGCGGCTCATCAGGCAGTAAAGAATATCGAACTCCTTGCGCGTCAGATGCACCGGCTGGCCGCGCTTGGTGACTTTGCGCTTGGCCGGATCGAGGCGCAGCTCGCCTATCTGGATGGGCGCATCCTCGGCGCGGGCCGGAGCGCGAGCGCGGCGAACCGCGGTGCGGATGCGGGCGATCAGCTCGCGCATGCTGAATGGCTTGGTGACATAGTCGTCGGCGCCCAGCTCCAGCGCCTCCACCTTCTCCTCTTCCGCATCGCGCACGGTGAGCATGAGAATAGGCAGCCGGGGCGCCATGGCCCTCATGCGGCGCAGGGTTTCAATGCCGCCGATGCCGGGCATATTCACGTCGAGCAGGACCACGTCAAAGCCGCCGCCGCGCAGCGTCTGCAGAGCCTCTTCGCCGCGCGCTACATCAACGACCTGAAAGCCGAGCTCAACCAGCGGCGGCCGCAGAGCCCGGCGGATGGCCGACTCATCGTCAACAACAAGAATGCGAATTGGCGTCTGCATCATCATGAAACCCTCTTGCGCGCCGTGACCGGGATGGCCGCATAGAATGTGGTGCCCTCCGCCTCATCGCTGGTGACCCAGACCGAGCCGCCATGGATGAGAGCCACGCGCTTGGCGATTGAAAGACCGATGCCGGTGCCCGCGGCGCGGCTGGGGCGAGCCGTGGATCGATAATAACGGTCGAAGATCCGCTCCCGGTCATTGATGGGAATCACCGGCCCAAAGCTGCGCACCGAGAAAACGACCTCGGCGCGCGTTTTTTCGGCGCGTATGGTAATGGTACTGCCGAAGATGGAGTACTTGCATGCGTTGTCAATGTACTGCGTGAGCAGCATGACCATCAACTGGCGGTCGCAATCGAGCACCATGCGCTCGTCGGGAATATCCATGGCCACCTTCACGCTGGCCAGGCAGTCACCCAGGCTGGCCACAACCTCTTCAATCAGCGGCGCCACGTCCACCTGGGCGGCATGAACAGTGACCTCGCCGGCATCCAGGCGCGCGGTGGTCAGCAGGCGCGTGGTCAGATTCCCCAGCAGGCCGGTTTGTTCATCAATGAGGGCTACCAGTTCGGCCTGTCCGGGGGAGAGATGTCCCATCTCGCCGAGGCCCGTCGAGGCCGCGCGGATGGCCGTCAACGGCGTCTTATAGGCATGCGCCAGGCTATCAAGAACTGTAGTTCGCAACTGCTCGGTGCGCCTTTCGGATTCGATGCGGCTCTCGTTGGCGAAGGCCCGGTAGCGATCAAATGCGATGGCGATGAGCGAGGCGATGGCGCTGTTGGTAAGCGGGCTGGTATCGCCGCGCATCACCAGGCTTCCGATGGGCGCCGCTCCCAGCCGGACCACGCGGCGGCCCAGCCCGGTTTTTGGATCGTCGTCCGAGGTTCCGAAGTAGTAGACGTTGCGCGCCAGCTCCTGGGGGTTTGCGTTCCAATGCCCCGCCGAATAGACCTGGTGCAGTTCCGCATCGAAGACCGCTACGGCCTCCAGCGCGAAAATTTCATGCACCAGGTCGGCCAATTGTTGCCCCGGCTCAAGGTTTAGATTCATCTCCAGCGTGCGCCGGGTGAACTCGTGCAGGTCGCGCACCTGCTCGCGCCACGACGCAGCTTCGCGGGCGCTGCTCCAGGCGCGCGCGAAGAGAATGATGAACAACAGCACACCCAGGATGAAGGCCAGCAACACAACGGCTTTGGCCGATTCGGAATTCACGGGGATGAAACTCAAGTTCAAACGATTACCCATCATTCATTGAAGCAGGAATCAAGATAGAGAAAGCGCCAGCGGCGAGAAAACCGGGAGCCGCTTCATCGCCAGCGCCTCGTCAATCCCCAGAACCACTACCGCGCAGCACAATTTCATTTGCCGGGGGGAGCCTTGGATGCGATGAAACTAAGGAGAATTTTATCAGGTTCCACATCCTCACGATGCCGAGAACTCTTTGCCTCTTCACCACACAGTGTTGCAACCGGCGGAGAAATGGGTCTTCCGATGTGCGGCAAGAGCGAACCGAATGGCGACCTTCATTATTTCGCCTTCCTTATGGGTTTCTCATATGTTCCTCATAAGTTCCTTATGATGGCATCGCCATACTAACGTCAGTCAGCAACTGCCGGGCCAACTCGGGGAACTCGCCAGGCGCAAACCGATGATCCTCGAATGCATCCACACGACACTTGATCCGTGTAGTGATGAACGCTTAGCTGAGTTGAAAAAATACACTGCACGATGTAATGAATCTTGCCTTCCTTTTTGGGCTGAACCCATCCTGATGATACCAACCGACAAACTTTATCTTTTAGGAGGAAATTTGCCGATGAAACTGCATCCGAATCGCATCCTGCAAGCCCTGGCCGGAACCGCCATGGCAATCGCCCTGACGGTTGGCGCGCAAACGCCGGCTACGCCCCCGCCGGCAACGCCACCCGCGACGCCTGCGGCCACAACAACGCCTGCGGCTTCAACAGCACCCGCGGCTCCGACATGGAGCGCGGGTCCCATGGACATCAGCGGCTTCATCGACGGCTACTACAGCTATAACTTCAACACTCCCAGCAATACATCAGTCACGGGACAGATCAACCAGCTCTACAATTTCAACGACAAGACGGACCAGTTCAACCTGAGCGCGGCCAAGCTGACGCTGAATCACGATCCCGATCCGGTGGGCGCGCACATCGACCTGCTCTTTGGCCGCACCAACACATTGATCAACAGCGCCCCATCCAACAGCAGTTCCGCCGATCAGCTCAACTATATCGAGCAGGCATTCCTCAGCGCGAAGCCGCCCAAGGCCAAGGGCTTTGAGATGGACTTCGGCAAATTCGTCACCTCGGCGGGCGCGGAGGTCATCGAGGCCAAGGACAACTGGAACTATTCCCGCTCGCTGCTCTTTGTATATGCCATTCCGTACTGGCACTTCGGCGCGCGCACCTCGATGCCGGTTTCCAAGACCGAGACCATCGGCGTGCAGGTGGTCAACGGATGGAACAACGTCAGCAAGTCCAATGGCGGAGTTACCGTCGGCCTCACCAGCGCGTATGTGAAGCCCAAGTACACCTGGAACGTGAACTACTACGGCGGCCCGGAGAATCCGAATACCACCTCGGGCTTCCGCAACCTGATCGACACCACGCTACTTCTGACCCCCAACGCCAAGTTCAACGCCTACCTCAACTACGATTACGGCCAGAACCGCGACGCCGTGACCAACCCGGCCCCAAACAACGATACAAAATTAAATCATTGGCAGGGCGCGGCCGTTGCCGCTCGCGGACAGGTGACGGGGAAGCAAGCCCTGGCGGGCCGCTTCGAATACTTCAACGACCCAAACGGATTCACCACCGGCACGAAGCAGCATTTGTACGAATTCACCGGGACCTATGAGTACAAATGGCTCGCGGGCCTGCTGACCCGGATTGAGTATCGCGACGACTGGTCGAACGTCAATTACTTCACCCAAAACACCACCGGCGCGGTGAAGTCTCAATCCACGCTGACAGTGGCCTTGGTGGCCTTCTTCGGCCCCAAGCGGTAAGTAACTCCAATCTAAACTCCGGGCCTGACTCGATCAGGCTCAGGCCGGAGTTATACGCGCTAGCGGTTTGATTGCGTCCAGGGTGAAATACAAACTGTTTTTGTTTTTCTCATTTCATCCTTATCGTCTCGCTACTAACCTTCAACTAACCCGCATTGTTTCGCATAACAATCCGGGCACAGGTGAACCTTACGAAAATCTAACTCAGGAGATAGATCATGGCAGACCAAAAAGCACCTCAGATGCAAGCCTCCCTGGGCCTTACCGGGCTGACCGCCAACGCAATGGCCCTCATCGCCCCCGGCGCATTCCTTTGGCTCACCTTCGTCATCCAGGCCGGCACCGGAAGCACCGCGCCAACCATGTGGCTGGGCATCTTTGCCGCTCTGCTGCTTTGTCTGGCCACCGCGGTGTCCTACGCTGAAATCTCCAAGCTCTATCCCGGCACCGGCTCCAGCTATTACTACGCGGAGCAGGCGCTGCTCTCGAAAGACAAAGCCTTCAAGTACGCCCGCGTGGCCAAGTTCGTCGTCGGCTGGGGCTCGCACCTTTACTACTGGGTCTATCCCGGCGTGATGGTGGCTGTCACGGGCGTCTTCATCGGCTATGTAGTCGGCTTCCTCTATCCCAACGTGATGAGCGGCTCCAATCCCGGGCTGGTCTTCATGGCTCTGGTGGCGGTGGCCTTCTCGTTCTTCGTTGCATGGATCGCATCGAAGGGCGCAGGCGCTTCCACGGCGGTCAACATCGCCATCAACGTAGTTCAGATCTCCGCGCTGGTGGTCTTCAGCGTGCTGGCTCTCGGCTATCGCGCCAGCCATCCCGCGGGCTCTACCGGCCCAACCTCATTCCAATACGACTCGCAGACGATGTCCACTTACACCTACCAGTTCGCCACCGCCAAGGACAACTCCATCCTCCGCGATTCAACAACCCAGGCGCCTTTACCGTTGCTCGACGCGGCCGGCAAGCCGGTTCCCTACGTCATCACCTATCCGACGACAGACGCGAGCGGCAACTTTCTGTCTCACGAAAACGCGAAGTCGGTGATAGCGCCGCACAAATTCAGTTGGATATTCATCCAGGCCACGGTCGCCATTCTGATCCTGGTCGGCTTCGAATCGGTGACCTCGATGGGAGGCGAGGCCAAGAATCCAACCAAGCATATTCCAATTGCCGTCATTGCGTCGCTGCTCATCCAGGGGTTGTTCTGTTACCTCTTTGAGTACTTCTGTGCCAACTACTTTCTCAACTCGGGTTACACGATGCAGACCGCCGTCACATCGGCGGCGCCCATCGGCGACATGATGATCATCGTCGGCGATGCGTTGCTGGGCCAGGGCAACGGCAGGTACTTCATGCTGGCCGAAGCCTTTACCGTCTTTTTGGCGCTGATCGGCACCACGCTGGCCTGCATGAATACCGGCGCCCGCGTCACCTACGCCATGGGCAAGGATGACGAGGCTCCGGAGCACTTCGGCATCCTTCACGCCAAATCGCTCTCGCCCCGCAAAGCCATCTGGACGCTGGCCTGGATTTCGGCGGTCATCGGCGTCATCGCCGTGTCGCTGGTCTTCGGAGACGCCAGCGCACCCACCGATGCGGCCATTGCCGCATTGCCGCACGGCTTCTTCTCCAACTTCGGCTACCTGCCGCATGACACGCTGGCGGCGTTGCCGAACTCGCTGCTGGTGGTTACGCTCACCTCCAACTTCGGGACTTTCATCCTTTACGCGCTCAGTTGCTTGCTGTGCATGATTGCATACCACGAGCGCCACGACCACAACTGGCTGATGCACTACATCATTCCCGGATTTGGCCTTCTGGCAAACCTGGTCTGCATGGCCTTCTACCTGATCAGCCCGGTCTTTGGATTGGGCACATTCAAGGAGCCGCTGATCGCCTTGGGCATCTCCTTTGTCTGGGGCGCTTACGGCGTCTACTACTTCTTCGTCTCGTCGAAGGCCAAGGGCAAGGCAATCCTGCTCGAAGCCAGGTAGGTGACCGTGGACGCTAACAACCATCAACGCAGTATCTGAGTAGCCCGCCGCGTCTCGATTTCTCCGCGAAGTCGAGGCGCGGAAAACCGCTCGGCGATTATTTGGAGGCGGATGATTCACTCTATGCAAACATCGACCCTCTCCATTTCATCCGTAGCTACAGGAATCGGAGCCATGTTGGATCTTGAGTTCGGCCAAGCCAGCGATCCCGGCAAAATACGCAAGAATAACGAAGATGCGATGGGATCGTTCATCCCCGCATCGCCGGAACAAGCTGTCTCGCATGGCTATCTGTTCGCGGTAGCGGACGGGGTGGGTGGCTACGATCTGGGCGAGGTCGCCTCAACCACGGCAATCTCGGTGCTCATTGAGGAGTTCGCCAAAGCACAAGCCGGCTCCAGGCTGAACAGCCTGTTGCCGCGCCTCATACAGCAAGCCAACATCGCGGTTCACGATTGCACCCTGGCGCGACAATACAATGTCAAGAGCATGGCTACCACCCTGGTGGCTTGCGCGATGCGCTACAACAAGGCGTTCGTCTCCCACGTGGGCGACTCCCGTTGTTATCTGGTGCGCAGCGGCAGCGCCAGGCAGATCACCGACGACCATACGTGGGTAAACCAGCAGAGAAAGCTGGGCATCATCACGGCCGAGGAGATGGCCGAATCCGAAGCCCGTCACATACTCATTCGCTCGCTGGGGCCGGAGATGTTTGTCGCTCCGGATACCACATCACTCGATCTCTACCCCGGCGACGTGCTGGTCCTCTGCTCCGACGGCGTGCACGACGAGATGCGCGAGGAGGCTATCGCCGAGATCGTCTCCCAGGAAAAAGACCCCGGCGAGATCGCCCGCGAGCTGGTGGCGCGGGCCGTGGAAAACGACGGCAACGACAACACGACCGCGCAGGTGATCCGCGTTCTCTCGGTGGAGCGGATGAGCACCATGCCGCGCGGCCGGCCTTACCGGAAAGTCTCCTGATCCGCCCTGACAAAAGTCTTATGAATCCTTTACTGTTCTTGCGGCGATTTTCTGTAGAATCAAAGAGGATTGATAGATGGAGTATGCCCCAGAATGGGTTTTTTCGACACCATAGAAGCCGGCTCGCAGATCGATTCCTACCGCATTGAAGCGCCGGTTGCCCGTAGCGGCATGGCCACTATCTTCCGCGCCACCGACTTGCGCGACAACCGCCAGGTCGCGCTCAAGATTCCCCACCCCGACCTGGAAGCCGATCCGGTTCTCTTCGACCGCTTTCAACGCGAGTCTGGCATTGGCGAAAAACTCAGCCATCCCAAGGTCATGCGCGTCTTCGGCGGCGAAGAGCGCTCGCGCGTCTACATGGTCATGGAATGGTGCGAAGGCCGTCTCCTGCGCCAGGTTCTCACCGAAGACAACATTACGCAGGAGCGCGCCATCCGCATCGCTCTGGCTATTCTTGAGGCCC
>Ga0326727_10002190_pt1 | contig 68369 bp, 40 predicted proteins | sample MB2enrmetagenome_FD_207643 | JGI IMG/M metagenome (GOLD analysis project Ga0326727, IMG submission 207643) | Lab enriched peat soil microbial communities from McLean, Ithaca, NY, United States - MB29MY | ecosystem: Environmental > Terrestrial > Soil > Wetlands > Peat | place: USA: New York...
CACGCCCGACGTGTTTGAATTCGAAGCCGAGCCCGGAGACCTGTTTCTGCTCTGTTCCGACGGACTTACGCGCGAGCTTGCAGACCCGGTGATCGAAGAACTCCTGAACCGCGACCTTCCGCTTGAGACTCTTTCGGTGCACCTGGTGGAGGCGGCCAAGAGAGCCGGCGGGCACGACAACATCACCTGCCTGCTGGTGCGCGCACAGACGTGAGCGGTCTGAGGTCGTTGCCTTGTTCGGCACGACTAAACAGGCCGCGAAAAAATGGGAATAGCGGGCGAATCTTGAATAGAAGTGTCCCTCAGGGGGTAAAAGCCCTTCTTTAGTTCGCGACGTTACGGCATCATCGAAGTGATGCCCTGTTACAAAACCCGTTGTGCAAAGGGTTTTCCGCAGCCTGTAAAGTCGTGCCGTGACACAAAGAGTGGTCCGAAACCGCCGCGAATTCAAAGGGGAACAGAACGCTCGACGATCTTTGTACTGATTTTGTGCTTCGGGAGATCGGAGGAACCGCCTCTGGTAGGTTTGTCCAGCCGAAGTTTCCGCATAGGCGGTTACTCGGGACCAATGATCGAGAAGGTGCAATCTAAGGCGTATCCTTGCTGGCATGAACTGGCGGCGTGGAGTTGTGCTGGCTGCTATTCACCTGACGGTAGCAGCGGTGGTCATCGTTCGCACGGAAGCGGATTATTGGCCCAACATTCGGAGCGAAAGAGTGCGAGTTCCTGTGGTCATACCACCGTCAGCGACAGCAGAGGAAGCGGCGTTCGCCAACTTCTTTCCGTGTGACGAAGGGGGCATAATCGACCGTGCTTTCGCACCGCGGGAGATGGTAATCAGTGCGGCCAACATGCCCGTAGTGTTACTTGTCGGGTGGCATGAACCATGCGCCCAGCCGTCTACGTTGGATAACGTCGTGGAGAAGCGATATGGCAGAACCCGAAGAGCAGAAGTTCTGATTCTTACCATCCAATGCGCTGCGTTCGTCGTCTGGTGGCTCATTGTGGGTGGATTTCCGCTGGTGCGGCCTCGTCGGTGGTGGCTGGAACCCGGCGCTTTTGTTACCGCGTGTACGATTCCCGTTGCTCTGGCATCGCTGCTCATCCCAGATGGTTTCGCGTTCCGAGTGCCTATACTTCACCCGGCAGCCATGATTCCAGCCGTGATTGCAATGGTCGCTTGGCTATGGTGGTTCGGACTGCTGATCTGGAAGACATTTCGTTCTGCCTTCCGATCTTTCGTCGGGTCTAGGCAACAAGTTCCACAGTGAGCAATTGCAAATCTCGCGCTCCGGGCAAATTGTGGGCAATTGGGAAGTTTCGGCCGGGGTTTGACATGCCGCCTATCTTTCTAACTTTGTGCTAATTTGTGCTAACGATTCGGACTTCTTGGACATCCTGGGCATTGCGGAATCAGTAACCTACGTGTTTTCAATCGCTGCTTATGTTGTGCCCTGACACAAAGACCGATATTTGCAACCATCGCGAGGGTTCGGCCAATCGCGGAGATCTGCTGGTCCGGTACTTACTTTCTGTTCTCCAGTAATAGAAACGAATTACTGATTCGCGGATTTGCCGTGATTCAAAGGTGGGAGGCTAAGCGGCTCAATCTACGCCATTTGCAGCATTGTCGCGGTCATCTCAACGGCATAGAGTTCAAGGCATCGATCGCACCGGAATGCGGTCAACTTTGCGCGCGCGAACGAGGTGATTATGCAGGTCACTGAGAATCACGGCGGTTCGGTTGAGACCGGGAAAACAGGTTGGATATCCATTCACATCAACGATCAGGAATCACCCAACGAACGTTTGTCCGGCGAGACAGTCAGCCAGCGGGAATCGGACGCGCTGCGGCGCGAGGCCTACCACCTGTTTGAGCACGCTGAGGAGACTGTCACTCCGCTGCCGGAGCGCTTCCCGCGGCTCACGTTTCTGGCAATCGCGCTTGCTCTGCTGGCTTCTGCGCTGATGGCGGAGTTCGATTATCTGAGAGGCGCGGGATATTACTGGCCTTGAAATGAGCAATCATCCCAATATCGAAGAGAACGCCGTTGCGTTCACGAATGTCTACGTGTCTGTTCAGCAAAAGGCGATCGAGGCGGAAACCGGGCTGGAGCACGGATCGGAATCCGCATCAGGTTTTCTACTGGACTGGCTTTCGGGCTCGGACACTTCAGAGACATCTTCCGCGGCAGACGAGACCTGGGGCGCCCACAGTGATGGCGTTGGATTAGCGCCCCGAACTCCGGGCCACCTGGCGGCGCAGGTCGCTGAGCGGGTAGTGGGTCCCCCGCCACGTCACTCCATTCCGCGCCAGGGTGAGCACCACTGAGCGCAGGAAGCCGTAACCTGCAATAGCTGCGCACGGGGCAAAAAGAACCGCGGCAAACGGCGAGACGCCGTTCAACCGGCGGTTGGCGTGAAAGGCCAGTGCAATGCCCGCGTAGGTAAGCAAACCTGCGGGCAGCGCCCAACCTCCTGCCACAATCGCCGCCAAAGGCAGCACTACCTGCACCGCGACTCCCAGGCAGGTCGCCAGAGACAGGCCCAGCCGATACCGGAGGGCTGCAAAGCCGTTCTTCTCGACGTTTGGGATGATGCCGGACGCACCGTGAATCCATCGAATCCTCGCCAGGCCGGGCCCCACGACTACGCATGACCGGTAGCCGGCACGCTTGACCATGCGGCCGAAATTGATATCCTCCACCACCTCCATGCGCAGGTCGGCAAAGCCGCCGAGGTCGGTGAAGACCCTGGTGCGTACAAGATTGAAGCCGCCCACACCGAAGAAGTCCCTCGTGCCTGGTTCGGCCACCTTCCATAGGCGGACGGTCCACTGCACCAAGGCCTGGACCGCGGCCTGCATCGCAGCCTCTCCGATGCTCTCGCAAATCAAGCTGGGTACCAGCGTGAGGTGGTCGGCCTGTTCGGCGATCGCCTGACGCAGCGCGAGTTCCAGAGCCGACGGCTCGAAGATTAAATCGGCGTCGGTAAACTGCAACCAGGGGGCGGTGGCTTGCTGCGCGCCCAGTTGAAGCGCGTTTGGCTTGCCCAGCCAGCCGGCGGGCACGTCGCGATTATGGATCACGTGCAAGCGATGCGGCCCCGCGCAAGCTGCCGCCTCGGCAGCAACCTGGTCCATGAGCACACCGGTCTGGTCGGTGGAGCGATCGTCGACCGCGACAATCTGAAGCCGCAGGCCGGTCGACGCCAGTAGAGAACGCAGCGCGGCCTGAATGGATTCCTCTTCGTTGCATGCGGGGACAACCACGGTGAGATGCGATCCATCGCCCGCCGGCAGGGCCGGTAGTGCGGCCGTGTCGATGCGGGTCAAGTCGGGCAGCCGGGGCATCCCCCTGAGAACGGAGACCGCCTGCCGCAACCAACCAAGCGCCAGCATCCAACTGAAAAGAACAAAGGTCCGCTCAGCTATGCTCGCCCCTATCATGCAGCCCTTAGCCCCGCTTTGAGCTTGCCACTAACGGCGCGCAGTGCGAGCGCCAGTTTGGTGCGTTTTGCAACGACAGGGCGAGCCCGGAGCACATCATAGTCCATGCGCTCGATGGCGCGCAGAATCTCAAGACCACCGCGGCTGAAAAGTTCTAGATCGAGAGCCAGGGCGCCGCTCACCATGCCGATCAACGGAAGTCCCTGCTCAAACAGTGAGCGGGCATGGCCCACTTCGTAGCGCATAAGGGCGCGAAACCCGGGTGTGGCAATGCCGTCGGCGATGGTCTGGTCGGTGACACCGAACCGGCGCATATCGTCCTGGGGGAGATAGACGCGGCCCTTGGCGATATCCAGGCGGACATCCTGCCAGGAGTTGGTCAACTGCAGCGCGGAACAGGTCAGGTCGGAGAGGCGGAAATTCTCTTCGCTTTGTTCGCCGCAAACGTAGAGCACCAGCCGGCCCACCGGATTGGCCGAATAGCGGCAATAGGCCATCAAATCCTCTATGGAGGCGAAGCGGGTCACTGTCTGGTCCTGGCGGAAAGCAACCAGCAGATCGGCAAATGGCTGCTTGGGAATGGAGCATGCGCGGATAGTTTCGGCCAGTGCGACAAAAATCGGGTGACGCGTACGGCCCTCATAGCAGGCGTCAAGTTCCCGGCCCCACAAATCAAGCAGAGCAAGGGACTGCGCCGCATTGCCCACTTCGTCCCCAAGATCGTCAGCGATGCGGCAGTAGGAGTAGATTGCGTGAAAGTGTGGGCGCAACGCCTTGGGCAGAAACCAGGAGGCAACGTGAAAGTTCTCGTAGTGCGACTCGGCTAGCCGCTGACACCAGGCTTGAGCTTCGGCGAGCGTGGGCACGACCTCGGGAATGCGATAAGAGGCGGGCAGCGCAGCCCAGCCGCGCAGAATCAGAGGTCTCTTGTCCAATGTTTCTTTATCCAGTTCAACGGTTACCGCCGTTATTGCTTCATCTAACGATGCCAAACGTGCGCGCTCCTCAACTACTTGAATTTTTGTCCGATATGCAGTGTTAGACGCTCGGCAGCCGCGGCCGATTCGTTGCCTATTACCGTGCTTCGATCGGGGACGCCCTCGACTGGGCGGGGCTAAATAGTGAAAGGCCGCGGCACGGGATGAGTCGGAACTATGGTCAGGGCGGAGGGATTCGAAGTCTCCGTCCCAAGAGGCAGCTTTGCTTTTTCTTCTGTTGGATTTAAGACCAAGTCCGTTCAAATTCAGAGGTTTCTGAAGTTCTCAGGCGTGTCCTTCTTTCCCTATTCTCTTACGAATGGAGACGACGTGCAAGAGATCGTAACGCCGATGAGTTGTGGGCGGGGGACGCCTGAGCGCAGTTGTATTGAGCCACTCCGTTTGCTAGTTTGGCGTAGATGCCGCCGCCTGTGCCCGAACAACTCAGCAGGGCCATTGAGACTCTCTACCGGTCGGAATCGGGCCGGGTTCTAGCGACGCTCGTGCGCCTCCTCGGAGACCTGGACCTGGCCGAAGAGTCGATGCACGAGGCGTTCGCTGCCGCTCTGGAGTCATGGACGCTGGCCGGCATTCCGGAGAAGCCACGCCCGTGGCTTATTTCAACGGCACGCTTCAAGGCCATAGACGCTATGCGCCGGCGCGCGCGCTTCGATGGAGCACAGAGATATCTTGTTGCCCATATGGAATCGCGCGTCAACGACGCTCAGGGCGGAAACGAAGAGATTGGATTCCCCAGGAAGAGGAAACCGTCAGCCCGAAAATCACCATGTGCATCCACGGCTCCTCAAGGGCGCGGGTGCGCGCCTCAAATGGATTGCGTAGGTTGAGATTCGGAGTAGCCGAAACGGGTTGTTTTCCAAATGCGTGAGAGAGAGCCCGACCCGAAAATCGAGCCTTGCGGGCTAGTTGGTTGCAGGCATGACCGCAGGATGAGAAAGGTCCCTAAGAACCCTTCTGAATTCTTAGATCTGTTTAACCCAATATGGACGGAGTAGCTACGGGCATCCGCAGAGGTTTGAGAAGATACACCAGAGCGGCTGACGCATAGACGGCGATCGCAATCAACAGAAGAGCCTTTATTCCGAACACAAATGAGAGATTCTGCGCCAATCCGCCAGCAACCGCACCAAGCATGTTGGCTCCAAACGCTGTATTATCGCCCAGCTTCCGGCGAAAGCTTTCAGTGAAAATGACCCCGGAGAAGAAGATGGGGATGCAGTATGCGACGCATAGGAGAGAACCGATGACGGCACCCGAACCTGGTAAGCGGCTCCATGGGATTGAGAAATCGACAGCCAGCATCACGCATAGGAGGGCATAGTAGATGCCAAGCCGATCGGGCTGCTGATGACGGACGTAAAGGTTCGCGGCGAGAAGCACGATCAGAATTCCCGTCAGGGCAATCGAGTTGACCAGCCAGGTTGAGCCGAAATAGAGAGCAAGTCGGCTGATGAGTTGGGTCTCCATCAGAAGAAACCCAATGCCAAGCAAGAAGAACTGCCATGCGGAGGACTGACCTGGCTTCACGATCGGGCCGATCATGTACAGCGCCATAAGCAGTACGATTACAGAGATCGAAAGATAAGCGCGTGGGATGAAGCGTCCAAGGTTGTAAACATATGGCCAGTCATCAGTGGTAGCTTGAGGAGCCCCTGCAAGTGTCTGGGGGAAGATGGTTGGCCGATCGGCCAGGTAGGCGGAATTCTCAGCAGCCTTGGTGAACAAAAGAGGTGAATCTGATTCGAGGAATATGCTTCCCGGGCTAAGCCATCCCGTCGGTGGAGCGAAGTAGGTCACGGGCGGATGCCCGAAAACCCCATTAAGCATCGAATAAAAGCGCTGCCCGATCCACTGGTGTGGCGCACGTACCTCGAATTTAATGACCAGAACGCCGTCTTTGGTCAGCAGGCGGCGAGCCTCCGTTAGAGATTCCCGGGTATAGACGTAATTGTCTACGCGCATATTGCTATAACCTGAGAACTCGGTGTGGGAGTCTAGTAGCGCGAAGATGATTACATCGTATTTCTGTTTACATTCGCGCATGTAGTTGCGGGCATCGTTATTGATCAGGTCTACTCGTTCGGAACTATAAGGGTGTTCAGGGTGAAGGCGCCGTCCAAACGACGCAATCAAGGGGTCGATCTCGACGGCGTCGACGTGGGCCGCTCCGTGACGCAAAGCGGCGGCGACATCGTTTCCTGCGCCTGAGCCGACTATCAGCACCCGATTCAAACTGCTAGTGAAGAGGAAGGGGCTGTCGTAAGAACTGTCTTTGTACTGGGCAGCGAAATCTGGATGTACAGCCAAATAGTCTGGGGAGACGTTTGCGATTGACATATATGTCTCGTTATTCACGTTGATGACGTATTGGCCGCTGTCCCCTGGAGTAGCTTCAATCTTCTGATAGGGTGACCAAAGGACGAGGCCGTGGGTGGAGGGTCTCAACCCCCAGAGCGTCAGAGCCAAGAGAAGAACGGTAATCAGAGAAGATTTCCATGAGAACGGCCGGCACGCCAAGATGAGAGCGAAGGCTGCAGCAAACCAGTACGAAGGCGGAAGCCAAAAATAAGCGAGAATAGCGAGCAGCCAAATCCCGACGAGGCTTCCAGCCAAGTTAATCGAGTAAGCCGAAACGGAATTCGGTGACGCGCTCAGGTAATAACCCACCCAACGCCCCAGAGGGATCATGGCGATTGCCAAGAGAATCATGTAACCGGCGACAACCAGGAGCGAAACCAGTATCAATTCGAATCTGTCTGACCGCGACATGTGAAGCTGTGGTCCCCAGAGTTGGGCGTCAGAACTCATTGCGACTGCCGATGATAAAACCCTCAGGTGGATTCGCCAGTTCTGGAATGGTAATCCAACGCTCACAACAATGATGGTTGTTGCTGCAATGGACGGTAGTAGGCTGCCACGCTTTTTCGACGTATAGCAGCCGACGCCAAATCCCAGGAAGCACACGATCAACGACAGGTTCTGAAAGAATGCAAAGACCTTGACTTCGGTCCCGAGCCAGCGGATCAGGACGATCTCCAAATAGAGGGCCGCAATGCTGATGAGCAGCAGGCGAGACCGCGAATAATCAACCGTGGTGGTGCGATTCAATTCGGGCAATTCCGTGAGCGTAGCAACCTGATCCATTGTGGATATCCGTTCGGGGCAGAGGGTGGAATGTGGGTCTTGCTCACGCGAGAAGATCGGCGAGAGGTTCGCCAGGATTTTTCGCAATTATAGAGTCCAGCCGCTAAACGGAAGTGGGGATTTTGGCGAGGAATGTGATTAGAGTAACCGGAGTAGCCGGTTTATCCGCGCGGTGAGAGAAGATAAATGGTCGGGGCGGAGGGATTCGAACCCCCGACCCTCTGCTCCCAAAGCAGATGCGCTACCAGACTGCGCTACGCCCCGACATTATTCCTTGATTGTATCGCGGAACGGTTGCGACCCAAAGGGACGGGACGGCCGGGTATTTAACGATGCAGAAGCCAGGTGAGCAGCCATATCAGGATCAAAATCGGGATCGCGAAGATGAACCCGATGGCGCAGCCCAGCACGACGAGGAAGGCCCAATCTTTCGATGTGTGGCGGCGGGGTTCGCAAAGTTGGCGCTGCAGAAGCCGGTAGTTGCGGCGATTTGGTTTCCACGCGATGTCAAAGGCATCGCCCAGGATGGGGATGGAGCCGACGAGCACGCCGATGCCGATATTCACGGCCATCCGCACAAGGGTGATGTAGGGCACGCCGCGGGTCCATGCGGCCAGCGGAATGATGAGCGAAAGCAGTCCCGCGACGACGTCTCCCAGGCCGGGCACGATGCCGATGATCCCGTCGATGCCGAAGCGAATCCCAGTGAAGGGAATGCGGAATGCTTCGTCGAGCAGGATTTCGAGGCCGCGCAAAGTTTCGTCGCGGAAGATCCATGCACCGCGGGTCCAGCGGCCGGTGATTGGCACGCCGTGCGGCGGGCGGGAGTTGGCATCGGGATGGGGCATAAGATGCTGCTTTCAGCGAGGTTCCGGCTGAATGGTTCGATGCTACAATCGAAGAGGCACATGGCGGCTATAGTTCAGCGGCAGAACGCCTGACTGTGGCTCAGGATGTCGTGGGTTCGATCCCCACTAGCCGCCCCAATTGCACCCCTTCAGTCAGCCTGGTAATTGAAGCACCGAGCTTACGTGAACCCTAAACTTCCCAAAAATGAAAACCTTGCAAACGCGACAGCCTTGGTCAAGGCTGGGTTGCGCCCGTTTGAGCCGCGAAGGGGACTGACCAACAGGCATCTGCAGACGATCCTGGGCAACTATCTGCCTCGACCAGCCTATCGCGCTTCGTCGATTGCAGAGCAAGTTGAAGTCGATCCGGCGGATGGAAGCCGGGTGATGTGCTACTGCGACTGGCAGCCGGAGGCTGTGCGCTCAAGCCGCCTGACCGTGATCCTTGTGCACGGGCTCGAAGGTTCGTCGGAGTCGAGGTATATCAAGGGCATCGCAGCGCGGGCGTGGACGGCGGGTTGCAACATCGTCCGCATGAACATGCGCAACTGCGGAGATACCGACGATCTAACGCCCACGCTGTACCACTCGGGATTGTCGGCGGATGTGGGTGCGGTGATGCAGCATTACGCGAGTCGCTACGGATTGGAGCGCGTGGGATTGGTAGGCTACTCGATGGGCGGGAACCTGGCGTTGAAGCTGGCCGGCGAGTGGGGAGCGCACTTACCGCTTTGCGCGGTAGCAACGGTTTGTCCCGCGATCGACCTTGCGGCGGGTTCTGATGCCCTGCACGAGCCGGTGAATCGGCCTTACGAATGGCATTTTCTGCGCGGGCTGATGCGTCGCTACCGCAGGAAGGCAGCGCTCTATCCGCACATTTACCAGGCGGACGGCATTGGCCGAATTCGCTCGTTGCGGCAGTTCGACAATGATATTGTGGCTCGCTATTGCGGCTTTCGCGATGCCGACGACTACTACTATCGAGCGGCGAGTGCGCGCGTGGTCGACAAGATCGCCGTTCCCACGTTGATCATTTGCGCCGTCGACGATCCGTTCGTGCGGCTGCTTCCGGAGACGCGCGCCGCATTGCTCGCGAACCCCAATGTGCTGCTGGTTGAGACGCAACACGGCGGGCACTGCGCTTATCTCTCGCGCGATCGCGGCGACGACATTCACTGGGCCGAGGCCAGCGTGGTTCGATTCCTTACCAGGTATGCCGGCGCAGATGACGAGGCCGGCGGATCGAATGGAAGCTGATTGGGAGATAGAGATAGGCGGCGATGCGCCGGTGATCGATGCGCACTGGCCTGGACTCGTGGACCTTCGCGCGGAGACTGGGCGCGTGCAAGAGATCGTCGAGACGCAACTGCTGCCCGGATTGGCTGAGGCGTTGATGCGTCTCAATTCGGCAGAGTCGCCGGTGTGGACCTGCAAGACAGATGTGTTCGTGCCGGAGCGAATCGATCCGGACGAGCTCTCCGCAACGGTCGACGAGGCAACATGCGCGATTGCCTGCTATATCGACGTGCTGATGCGGGGCGACCAGGCCTGGAACTTTCCGTTCAAGGCGGAACGGGCCTGCAGGCAGCTTTGTGCCCGTCTGCGGGAGATTCCGCTGCGTTGCTGCCGGGTCGACCTGGTGATCCGCAGAGCTCGTGTGGGCGACTTGAACGATCTTGGCGCCACTGCATACCTGACCGCGTGCGGCAGTACGTCAACGGACGCCAGAGCGAGGCTGGCCGAGTGCCTCTCGGCGTTTGCAGGCGTGATTGTACCGAGGGCGAAATGAGAGATGAGATTCCCTCAAACGACTTATTCAACGAGATACCGCACCGGTACCAAGCGAGCGAGTTCAAAGCTACAATGAAAGAACGTGGGCGAGTAGCTCAATCGGATAGAGCACCGGCCTTCTAAGCCGGGGGTTTCGGGTTCAAGTCCCGACTCGCCTACCACTTTAGAATCAATAGTTTACTGGCGAACAGTGGTCTCGCTCCCGATTGCTGTGGGGGATTTTTGGGGGAGGCTCTTTCATACTTGAATCTGGCGAGCAAGTCCACGGCTTTCCGCTTGGCCTCATTTCTGTCACAGACGAATACAGGAGAGCGGTATAGCATTCTCGCGCGTATGGTGGATGCTGGCGGTTGTTTGTTTGGCAGAAGAACCGGACCAAGTAAGGCTCGGGCATCGTCTTGCTGACGACGAGGATTCTCACGAAGAGGCGAACTCCGGTGAACAAGTTGCACGGCCTTGCTCTGGCTTTGATAGTTTGTATTCCGTCTTGTATTTCTGCGCAGCAGGCGGCGAGTCCCTCGAGTTCCACTACACCCGCGGCACAAGGACCCACGCTGACTGAACGCCCCGCGCCAACGACGGAGAACGCTGCGCGACGAATGACGCTCGATGTCGCCGTGAGTGATAGGTCGGGAAACCCTGTTGCCGGTCTCGAAAGCAAGAGTTTTACGCTGCTCGATAACAATCAGCCCGCGAAGATTGTTTCTTTTCGTGCAGTCGGGGGCGAAACTCAAGCTTCCGACCCGCCTGTAGAGATGACTCTTGTATTGGACACGGTCAATGTTAGTTTCCAGCAGGTCGCCTCTGCGCGCCAGGAAATCGTCAGATTCCTCCGTCAGAATGGCGGACGCCTGGTGATTCCGGTCTCCATCGTGCTGCTGACAAACGATGGAGTGGATGCGCATCTTCAGTCTTCCACCGACGGAACTGCCCTCGCCGCGCAATTCAGCCTAATCGACTCGAGACTGCGCACCATTGACCGGGCTCAGGGCAACTGGGGAGCCATCCAGCGATTCGAGTTTTCGATGCGGATGGTAGACAACATCGTCAACGATGAAGAGGCAAAGCCAGGCAGGAAGTTGCTCATCTGGGTTGGGCCCGGCTGGCCGATGCTCAACGGGCAAGGATTCGAGTTCAATGCCGAGGCGCAGCAGCGGTTCTTCGATGCCATCGTGCAGCTTTCGACTCGTTTCCGCGAGTCGCACATTATCCTGTCCAGCGTCTCGTTGGGAGATATAGATCCTCAAGCATCTTCCTATAAGAACTTCCTGAAAGGCGTCGTTTCGGTCAAGAAAGCCAACCCCAGTGAACTCGCATTGAAGGTGCTTGCGACACAAAGCGGGGGGCGGATCCTCGGACCAAATAATGACCTGGCCGGTCAGATTAACAGTTGTGTTGTAGATGGTTCGTCCTACTACACGATCTCCTTCGAACCGCCGCACGCGGATCGAGCCAACGAGTATCACGATCTGCGAGTGCAGATCGACCAGCCGGGGCTTACGGCAAGAACAAGTACTGGCTACTACAATCAGCCATAGGTTGGTTAACTGTTGTCACAATCGGACCGATTCCTTCGCTGCCCAGCTGCTCACACGGGATTTAACTATGACACGCGACAGACCCCGTTAGCATCCTGGTCGCGTTCCGGGACCGGTACTTCGATCTGAACGTGCGGCACTTTCATGAGAAGCTCGGCGAGGAACATCAGATCGGGTTGAGCAACATGTGCGTGAAGCAGGCCTATGTCGGGAGTTTGGCCAAGCGGCGCATAGCCGCCGCAAAGACAATGAGTGATGCGCCGTCCACGAAGAGGTCGACCCCAACGGCGAAACCGATGAACAAAAAGCTCGAAGCCTGTATCTGCACCAGCAGCAGGACCCCCAACGCCACGGATACGAAACCGGAAAAGAAAGACCATCCCCAGCGCGGAGTCTTCACAGTTCCGGCGCCAACCGCTCGGAAGAGACCGCCCACGATGAAGAAGGAGGCCATCATCAACGTGAGACTCATCGCTCCGGCCAGGGGAAAGAGGAGCAGCAAGCATCCGGTTGTCATCCGAGCTAGAGCGCTCAGCAAAAAGAATAGAAACCCACTGCTGGATTTTGCGCGATACCCATGAATCAGTGCGAAAAGGCCGCTGATTACAAGGACCCACCCAATGATCGCCACGGTCGCAAAAGTAGCAACGACGTCTCGAATGACGCACGTGAGGCCGAGAATCATATACAAGATTCCGAGGACCAGAAACCAAACCCAGGAGCCATGAATCTCCTTTGCGACAGCCGAGAGCGGATTGTACGGCAATTCTGTCTGTGACATCGTCCTTCTCCCCTAAATTCAGTTATGCCATGATCGAACGGATTCGTATCCCGTTCTCCAGCCGTGACTCCCGCATGAAACACCCCCCTGGCTGCACAATTCGGTGCATTTGAAGAAGTGAGGCAGGTAGTCGCGCATTGTGTCCAAGATCACTTTCTGCGTCCCGTCGAAAACCAGTTTTCGACTACCTGTTTGCCGGCGCGACACCGCAGGCGTCATTTCTCTGCCGGCAGTCGCTGTCGGCATTGAACAGGTGAGCAAATCTTAGCGCATTTTGAACAACTGCGTAATCGGCTGAGGTCGCCTGATTTATCCTGAGAGTCTCGTTTCTCGGAACGCCCCGTGAACGCACGATCGCGGAATACGCGTCCGATATCTGGAAGGTGGAAACATGCCCGATTCCTTAGAGGTCAATTCGACAGCCGCTGGACGGAAGAACATGATATCGCCACTCGCCGGCAAACCGGTTCCAAAGGAATTGCTGATCGATGTGGACGCTCTGGAGAAGGCTTATTTCGAGTCTCATCCCGATCTTGATGATCCCAACCAGATGGTCAGCTTCGGGACCAGCGGACACCGCGGGTCACCTTGCCAGGGGACCTTTACCGAAGCGCACATTCTGGCGATTGCGCAGGCGATCTGCGACTACCGGCGTCAACATCGTACCGATGGCCCGCTGTACATGGGGAAGGACACGCACGCCTTGTCAGGACCCGCGCAACATACAGCGCTCACGGTGCTCGCGGCGAACTGCGTAGAGACGATCATCCAGCAAGGCGAAGGTGTGACCCCAACGCCGGTCATCTCCCGAGCGATCCTCGTGCATAACCGCGATCGAAAAGAGCATTTCGCCGATGGGATCGTTATCACTCCTTCGCACAACCCGCCGGAAGACGGGGGCTTCAAGTACAACCCGCCCAACGGAGGGCCGGCCGATACCGACGCGACGAAGTGGGTCGAGCGGCGGGCGAACGAGTTGTTGCGGGCAGGCAATGAAGGGGTCAAACGCGTTCCGTTGACCAAAGCCCTTCGTTCCACATATACCCATCACGAGGACTTCATCCTGCCCTACGTCCGCGATCTCAAGAACGTAGTTCACATGGATACCATCCTCGACGCCGGAGTGAAACTTGGCGTCGATCCGCTAGGCGGTGCCTCGCTGCCCTACTGGGAGTCGATCAACTCCATTTACGGGCTGAACATCGATATCGTGAACCCGATTCTGGACCCCACATTTTCGTTTATGACCGTCGATCACGATGGCAAGGTTCGTATGGATTGCTCGAGCCCATATGCGATGGCGGGTCTCGAGCGGCTCAAAGATCGCTACCAGGTGGCTTTCGCGAACGATCCGGATTCGGACCGGCACGGAGTTGTGACTCCACGAGCAGGACTGATGAATCCGAACCACTATCTTGCCGTGGCCATTCAATACTTGCTCACCCACCGGCCGCTCTGGCGCAAAGACGCTGTGGTTGGAAAGACCCTGGTGAGCAGCAGCATGATCGACCGGGTCGTGCAAAGGCTTGGCCGCGAGCTGCGCGAGGTTCCGGTGGGCTTCAAGTGGTTTGTGCCTGGCCTGGTTGACGGCTCGTACTGTTTTGGCGGAGAGGAGAGCGCCGGAGCGAGTTTCCTGCGTCTTGATGGCACCGTCTGGACCACCGATAAAGACGGCCTGATCATGGATTTGCTGGCAGCGGAGATCACCGCCAGCACGGGACGGGATCCGGGAGAGCACTATCGCGAACTAACGGAGGAGTTTGGCACAGCGTACTATACGCGCATCGATGCGCCCGCCACGCCGGAGCAAAAGGCAAAGTTGCAAAAGCTCTCGCCGGACGCGGTAAAGGAATCGAACCTCGCGGGCGAAGCAATCACGGCCAAGCTGACCAAGGCACCTGGTAATGACGCTCCAATTGGCGGGCTGAAGGTGGTGGCGAAGAGCGGTTGGTTTGCGGCCCGCCCTTCGGGCACGGAGAACATCTATAAGATCTACGCGGAAAGCTTTGAAAGCGAGAAACACCTGAACGCAGTCGTCAGCGAAGCCCAGGAGATAGTGAATAATGCGCTAGCTTCGCTCGCGTAAGTGCCTGGAGCTGGTTGCATAAATGGCGTTAAAAGCGATTACGCTCCGCGCTTCCGCTCTAGACCATCCTGGGGGCAGGCTTGGCGAGCAGAACACCGAGAGCGCAACTGGCCATGCGAGTCAACTCGCCGTCGGCGCGACTGGTCAGAACGACAGGGACCCTGGCTCCAACAACCACCCCAGCTGCAAGAGCCCCGGCGAGATACTGCAGCTCCTTGAAGAGAATATTGCCGGCTTCGAGGTTGGGAACCATCATCAGGTCCACGTCTCCCGCGACCGGCGAGTTGATCTTCTTGATGCGCGCCGCATCGCTTGAAATCGCATTATCAAAGGCCAGCGGACCATCGACGATTGCGCCTGTGATCTGGCCGCGTTCCGCCATCTTGCACAGAGAAGCGGCATCCATCGTGGATGGGATGGCGGGGTTGACGGACTCGACTGCCGACAGGATGGCAACTTTCGGATTCGCGACCTCAAGTGTCAGCATCATGTCAATCGCGTTCTGCAGGATATCGACCTTGGTGTCCAGGTCCGGCTGGATGTTGATGGCCGCATCGGTGACAAAGAGCGTCTTATGATAGGCGGGAACATCGAGTGCGAATACATGGCTGATGCGGCGCCCGGTGCGCATTCCCCCTTCGCGTGAGACAACGGCGCTCATCAGTTCGTCGGTGTGAAGCGAGCCCTTCATGAGCATTTGGACTTCGAACCTGCGCGCCAGCTCGACTGCCCGCTGGGCAGCGGAGCGGCTGTCGGGTGCATCAACAATGCGCGTGGACTCGAGGTCCAACTGCAGGGTCTTCGCGAGGCTGCGGATCTTTTCTTCGGAGCCCACGAGAACGGGCGTAATCAATCGGCTCTTGTATGCCTCGATAGCGCCCAGCAGAGACACTTCATCGCACGGCCAGACAATGGCCGTCGTGACTGCCGGTTTCGAGTTGGCGCGCGCGATCAGGCCGTGGTAATGGCGATATGAATCGGCCACGATCAGCTGCGGCACGGGCAGCGTGGACCAGCGCAGCTTGGCCGCCGGCGGGATGACCTGGGCCGTGCCGGTAAAGATAGACAAACCGTTCCCGTTGTGTGCTTCGCAATCGAAGCTGACGAGCCTGGTGGTCTCGTCCTTGCCTGTAACTTCGACCTTGACGAGAATGCGATCTCCCACACGGATGCGATTGTGGAACGAGAGCGAGATATGAGTCAGAGTCACCCCCGGCCCAGGGATGTTCATGCTGAAGAGTCCTGACACCAGGGAGGCGCACCACATGTTTGGACCGGTTGGAGGGATTCCGCCGGCGCGCTCAATGATCTCCGTTGAGTTAAGAACCGAGTTGAATCCGGAGATCGAGGCGAAGGCCATCGCGTCATCCATGGTTAGAACGTGCTCAGTGCGGGCGGTCTCGCCGATCGCGATCTCGTCGAATGTTTTGCTCTCAATAAATCCCAGGTTCATCGAGTCTCCTCGTCCACGCAAGGGCCAATCGATGCGCGAACCAAAGTCCATCCTATGCCTTGAAAAGCGGCTTTTGGGGTGACTGGGGTCACGCATGGCGACCAGGATTGCTCGAACCCGCTTTCCGCAGATTTCCAGGAGACTCCAACCCGGTTCAGTTCGACTCAGCAAAAGGCCTATTCGTCGTCGTCGTCATCGGGAGATGCATCCGCTCCTTTCGGCAAGGTGCGCGGGTCGGGCAGGATCGTTACCGGTTGCGTGAGTGTCTGTCCATCGACTGTAAGCCTGACCGTGTAGTCGCCAGGCTCGAGACTGAGAGGCCCGCGGCCCTGACCCATCGCCGGTGTCTCCGGGTGAGGCGTTTTCGCTCCCGCCGGATGACAGGCATCCACGGATGGTGGGGCGGGCGTGCGCGGGCCGAAGCCAAAGCCGCGTGGAGTAGCGACATTCAGCGCAACGCGGTGCATCCCGGGCTCCGCCGAAGGCGGCAGTACGGGCTGCGCCCAGTAGGCCTGCACGTTGATGGCTTCGGTGTCCACGGGTTTCACGGGAGTGTCGCTGGCCGCACACGCAGCGACTTTGTTGTTTGCATCCACCAGCTCAATCCTGATGGGCGAGCGCGGCGCAGACTTCAGCCAATAGTAGGCAAGCACGCCTGCGGGCGGGTTCGACTCCTGCGGCTCTTCGTGCGGAAGCGGCGTGCTGTTCTGGCCCCCCTGGTGAATGGCTAAAGTGAGGCCGGGTTTGAACAGCCAGGCCGCTGCCGATTCAATCTCTTTACCGTCTGCGGCGATCTGGCGCAGGGCCGGCATCTGGTCGAGCACCCAGAAGCCGCGGCCGTGGGTGGCGATAGCAAGATCATCGCCGTGAACAATGATGTCGCGGACAGAAGTGGCCGGCATGTTCAATTGAAGCGGTTGCCAATGGTCGCCATCATCGAACGAAACGAATACGCGCAGTTCGGTTGCAGCGTAAAGCAGCCCCTTCTGTATCGTGTCCTCCTTTACGGAGTTGACGAACGCGCCGTTCGGAATTCCATTGACCACATTTGTCCACGTCTTGCCGCCGTCGTGCGTGCGATAGATGTAAGGCTTGTCATCGGCCAGGCGGTGACGATCCACCGACGCGTAGGCCGTCTCAACATCGAAATGGCTCGCCTCTATCTGCGAGACCTTGCTCCATGCCGTCATGGCCGGCGGAGTGACGTCTTTCCACTTCGCGCCATCGTCTCGGGTCACTTGAATGAGACCGTCATCGGTTCCGACCCAGACAGTCTGTGCATCGAGCGGCGAAGAGCCGATTGAGTACACCACGCCAAATCTCTCCGTCATAGGCTGGTCGATGTCCTTCGCGGTTACCGCATCCAGCGTCTTCGGCACCTCAGGATTCAGCCGGGTTAGGTCGGGGCTGATCTTCTTCCAGGTCTTGCCGCGGTCGCGCGAGCGAAAGACGAACTGGTTGGAGTAATAGAGTGCCTGGTCAGCGAGGGAGAAGACCTGCGGAAGGGTCCACGTTCTGCGATCGCGGTCGGCAGGATCTTCCGGCGGTAATTTGCCCCCGACCGGAGCGGGCAGATTCAGTGCCTGGTTGCAGCGCTGATCGCCGTTGCCGTAAAGCAGGTTGCCGTCTTTCGGATCGGGCACAACTGTTGCGCTTTCACCCGCGAGGCAAAGGGGTTCCCAGTTGCGGAACGTCAGCGTTCCCATGCGCGACCACGTGCTTACGCCCACTGCGCCCGAGTCCTGCTGTGCGCCGTAGAGCCAGTAGGGAAAGCGATTATCGGCGGCAACGTGATAGATCTGCGCGGTGGGCTGGTTGTACCACGTGCTCCAGGTCTTCGCGCCATCCACCGAGACGACCGTGCCCTGATCGCTGGAGAGCACCATGCGATCGCCGTCTTTGGGGTTGATCCAGAGCTGGTGATAGTCGTCGCCGCCGGGAGCGCCTTTTACGGGCACCCACGTCTTGCCCGCGTCGAGTGTCATGTAGGTTGCGGTGTTCACATCGTAGGCGCGGTCGGGGTTCGCGGGATCGACCGCCATCTGGCCGAAATACCAGCCGCGCCCCCAGAGGCGCCGCTCGTTGTTCACCAGGCGCCATGTCGCGCCGGCATCGTCTGACAGGTAGATTCCGCCCGACGGCTTGGGCGCAGTCGGCCCCTTCGGAGCGTTGGTGACGCGGAAGGAGGACGCGATCGCAGTTCCAAGGTCGTCGACGACGGCGTAGACGCGGTTCGGATTGCTGGGCGCGACGGCGACGCCGATCTTGCCCACAAAGTCATCGGTGGGCAGCCCATTCGTGAGTTGATGCCATGTGTTGCCGCCATCCGTGGATTTGTAGAGTCCACCGCCGGGCAGGTTTGAGGGAGCGTATACGGCCCAAGGCGGCCGGCGCGTGGCCCACAACGATGCGTAGATCGTCGCGGGATGTTGCGGATCGAGTGCCAGGTCAGCGGCGCCCACATTGTCCGGATCTTTCGCGGATGCGAGGATCTTTGTCCAGTGATCACCGCCGTCAGTGGTGCGGTAGACGCCGCGCTCGGGATTGGCTTTATAAACATGGCCGAGCGCCGCAACATATACACGACTTGGATCGGCAGGATCGATGACAATCTTGCCGATCTGCCGCGTCTCGGCGAGTCCGACGGAGTGCCAGGTCTTGCCCGCATCAGTTGACTTGAAGACGCCGATGCCGTAGGAGTGCTGGCTTCGAATATCGGGCTCACCGGTGCCGACATAGATGATGTCGGGGTTGGACGAAGCCACGGCAATGGCGCCGATCGAGCCTATCTGGATTCCTGTCTTTGGATCGTCGGCAATTGGGAACCAGGTGCGGCCGGAGTTTTCGGTCTTCCACACGCCCCCGCCGACAGAGCCCATGTAAAAGGTATCGGGCTGGGCGACGTTCCCGGCGACTGCATATGTGCGTCCGCCGCGCATGGGGCCGACATCACGCCATTGGAGGCCTGCCAGCATCTCCGCGGGGTATTGCTGTGCAGTTGCCTGAATTGCAAAAAGCATTGCGAAACAAGCCGCATGAATAAGGCGAACTGCGTCCATGAGAACGCTCCGTTGTATTCAGGATTCCTGTATGGCTGGGGGAAGCGACCAAACTGTGGTTGCAATGGATTGTAAAGGATGATGCGCCACAGGGTGACATTCCTGGTCCATGCCGCGCCGGCCGCGGTCTAAACTGCTTTTATCCGGTTGGCCGCAAAGCCGCTCCGGCGGGACGCGAACACCGCGTAAAGCCGCAGGCTTGCAGAAGGCCGAAGTGTAAACACTCAATTGCATGCTGCGATCACAATTCCGAAACGGTTCAAGTCGATGATGAGATTGGCCATCGCCGGCTTGTTGTGCGCTGCCGTGATGCATGCCCAGAACGTGAGCGGCGTGCTGCGAGGTACGGTTCAGGATTCCGGCGGCGCTCGCCTGGCCTCAGCCCGCATTGCCATTCATCTGCTTTCGGCCTCGCAATCGCGCACCGCAGCATGTGACGATCGAGGAGAATTCCGCATCGACGGGCTTGCACCCGGATCATGGGAGGTGATGGTTTCAGCCCGCGGATTTGCCGATGCAGCGGCCGACGTGCAGATCGAGGTTGGCGCGATCCGCGACATCGTGGTGACGATGAAACTCCATGCGGTCGCGCAGTCGGTGAACGTCGAAGGGCGTGGTTCTTCGATCGCCACGCAACCCATGGATGTGGCCAGCCAGGTTCATCAGGGAATCGTGACGAGGCAGGATCTGGAGGCGTTGCCGCTCGCGGAGCGCAGCTTTGCAAACATTGCGTATCTCGCGCCGGGTACCGAGCCCGTGGAGCCTTCTGATCCCACCAAGGCCCGCATCACTGCCGTATCCACAGGAGGCAGTTCGGGATTGAACAACGAGCTGTCGGTGGATGGAGCCGATAACTCGGACGACTACATCGGGGGATTTTTCCAGAACTTTTCGCCCGATGCGATCCGGGAGTTCTCGATGCGCACGGCCCAGGAAGACGCCGACAGCGGAGGCTCCACTGCCGGTTCCGTCGTAATTACCACGCGGAGCGGCAGCAACGACTGGCACGCGGAGGCGGCTTTCTATGAGCGGGCTGCGGGCCTGAATGCGCGTTTCCCCATTGAGAACCCGGCGCCCGACCCGAAGCAGCCCTTCTCGCGGCAGAATTACGTTGCGACCGTGGGCGGGCCGATCAAGCGGAATCGGCTGTGGACCTTTACCTCCTACGAACAGGTGCACGAGGACGCGAGCATCGCCTACAGTCCGGCAAGCCTGCAGCAGTTCGACGCGCTTGCGTCGCTGGCTGCCGACGGCTTGATCCCCGGAGTAGAGTCGATCGACGTGCCGAATGTCGTTCCGATTCCGTTCCGCGATTTCCTCGGCTCGGAACGCGTTGACTGGGCGCAGTCCTCTCACTCAGCGTGGCTCCTGCGCGGCTCCGTTGACTCCTACACAACACACAACGACCTGGTCGAGCAGGGAACGCTGCCGTCTACCGGCTTGTTGACGCATAACAATTACTTCAACGTGGTAGCGGGGAATCAGTACGTGTTTTCGCCCGCGTGGCTTGTGCAGAGTGTCTTCTCCGCGGGAGGCCTGCATCTGACGCAGACGCGAAATTCGAACCTTGGTTTCGCACTGGCATTTCCTTTCAGCTCGACTGCGCTCACCGTCTCAGGGTTTGAGACTCTTGGGGACAACCAGTTCGCCACGCCAATCACTTTCTTTCCCTCCGCACGTGATCAGCAGAAGTACCAATTCCGATCCGACATCAGCGGCGTGGTGTCTGTCCACGCGCTGAAGTTCGGCGTGAACCTTATTCATGAGCCGGTGCTTGGCGGCTCGTTTCCGGGCCACACGGAGACCTTGTACACGTTTCCGCAGAATCCGACGTATTACGTTGACAATCCCGCACAATTTGCCGCGGATCTGGCGGCTGGCGCATCGACATCCGCGCTCGGCGGAGGCTTCTCCCAGAACATCCAGCGGCTGGCTTTGTATGCGCAGGACTCATGGCGCGTCACACGGCGGCTAACCATGAATTTTGGGCTGCGCTGGTCAACGACGTGGGGTCTTTTTGACGCATCGGGCCGAACCCAGGCGCAGAATCCAGGCTACATCACACTGCAGGCGCTCAGAATTCCGCTGGTCTCACTCATGCCGCACGATGATCGCCGGCAGTTCGCGCCTCGGCTGGGACTGGAATGGTCACCGGGCACGCGCGGAAACACCGTGCTGCGCGCCGGATTCGGCTTGTTTTACGACGACCTGGCGCAGAACGGCTGGGTGACGGCGTTTCAAGCGGTGCACTCAGCACCCGGATCGTGCGTTAACCCGGTGCAGAACCCCGGCACTTCGGAAAACTCCGGATGCATGCCCGGAGATTCGGCCGGCGGCACAGCGAACCTCATCGATTCCCGTTATCGCACGCCTTACGCGCTGCATGCGTCCGCAGGCGTGCAGCGAGCCCTCGGAGAACACTGGCTTGTTAGCGCCGACTACATCCACGAGCAGGGGAACCACGCCTATCGCGCTTACCATTACACCGGGGGCGTCAACCTGTTTACGCCGCTGCTGCCGACGGACGATCCAGCTCAAGCTGACGACGTGCCTGACGTCAACGTCTTCCACTCTGATAATCGCTCAAGCTATAACGCGCTCATGTTTCATGCGCAGGCCAATGTTGCTCATCGTGTCAGCCTGATCGCCAACTATACCTATTCGAAGGCGCAAACCTGGGGATGCGTTCTCGGCGAATTGTTCGACTACGTGAACGGTGTCTGCGATCCGCTCAATCCTTTTGCGCCGGGCGATTACGGGCCGTCTGGTGAAGATGTCCGGCATCGCGCCGTTCTCGCCGCTACGTGGAGTGCGCCTGGCCATGTGGAAGTGAGCACATTGACCCAGGCGGAGAGCGCGCGGACTTTCACAATCACCACCGCAGATAACGCGAACAGGATTGCGATCGACGGTGTGCCCACAGCTCTCGACCAGTTTCGCGGCACGCCGTATATTCAAGCCGATCTGCGCGTCAGCCGGCCCGTCACGTTCGCAGAGCACTGGAAGCTGACGCCTTTCGCCGAGTTTTTCAACCTCTTCAATCGAAGCAATCCCGGCGCGAATTATGTAACAAACATTGCGTCGCTGTCGGTTCCATCGGCAGAGGCACGGACCGGCTACGTCACGGACATATGCATCGATGCCGCCTGCACGGCGACTGAACCCATCCGCAGCCCCAATCAGTTGCGCATTCGAGGCGGCGCGCTGGGAGACTTCTTCGGTCCCGGCACGACGGTCGGCATTCCCTTCGCAGCGCAACTTGGCATGCGGGTCGTTTTCTAGCAGAGTAACCGTGCCCATCTCAAGAGTCCTGAAGGTGGCCTTTTCTTCCACCCCAACGACGAAGACCTGTCGTTGGGGACCCCGGTTCTTCCACCCCAACGACGAAGACCTGTCGTTGGGGGCCCCGGTTTAAGGGAAAAGGTCACTCGACGGGCTTGCTTCCGCTGTAGGAGTCTCGTAGCAGCAGGAAGGATCGCGGTCGGATTCCTCGACAGGGAAGGGTATCGGTTCCTATAACATCGAGCAGAGGTCAATGAGCCTTCTGAAATTTCCCGGATTCAAGTCCCGCGAGCCCCGATTGCATCAAATGCCGCGGGATTCATTTTCAAGGAGCCCTATGAAGGTCCAGTGCCGTGCCTTGACTGCTTTTGCCTTGATTTGCCTGGTTGCAACCTGCGTGCAGGCGCAGGTGGATCCGAAACTGTTTTCGGATATGCGATGGCGAGAGATCGGACCAATGCGTGGCGGACGAACCCGCGCCCTGGCAGGTGTGCCGATCGAGCCGTCGACGTTTTACCACGGCGCCGTGAACGGAGGTGTGTGGAAGACCACCGATGGGGGCTCAACGTGGCACAGCACCTGGAACGACCAGCCCAGCGGCTCCGTCGGGGCGATCGCGGTTTCCCTGAGCGATCCAGACGTGGTGTATGTGGGCAGCGGCGAGGGCCTGCAGCGGCCGGATCTGTCAACGGGCGACGGGGTCTACAAGTCCACGGATGCCGGCGAGACGTGGACGCATCTGGAGGGTCTTCGCGACGGGCAGCAGATCGGGCAGTTGGCGATCGATCCGCACGATCCGAATCGGGTGTTTGTTGCGGTCGAGGGACATCCCTTCGGGCCGAATGAGGAGCGCGGACTTTACCGGACCACGGATGGAGGCAAGACCTTCAAGCGTGTCCTCTTCGTCAGCGATCGAACCGGCGCCTCGGAGGTGCAGATCGATCCGCAGAACCCGCAGCTTGTGTTTGCCGGGATGTGGCAGCGTCAGGAGGCGCCGTGGGAGAACGGTTCGTTTGTCGGTGCGGAGGGTGGCCTGTATCGCTCGACAGACGGCGGCGACACGTGGAAGAGGCTCGCCGGCAACGGTCTGCCCGACCAGATTCTTCAGGTGCAATTGACGATTTCTCCAAGCAATCCGAAGCGTATCTACGGAGCCATCGCGCCGGTGCATGGGCCTGTCGGCATTTATCGCTCCGATGATGGCGGCGACCACTGGGTGCATGCGCCCCTGGACGATACCCGTCCCGAGGAACGCATCGGCGGCGGCGATGTTCCGGTGCCGTTGGTCGACCCGCGAGACCCTGACACGGTGTACGTGGCCAGCATCGTTTGCTGGAAGTCCACGGATGCCGGAAAGACCTGGACGGCGCTGCGCGGATCGCCGGGCGGCGACGACTATCAGAATGTCTTCGTGAATCCTAACAACACAAAGATCATCGCGCTGGCAAGCGACCAGGGCGTTGTTGTCTCGGAGAACGGCGGTGAGTCATGGGCCGAGTGGTATAACCAGCCGTCCGCGCAGATGTATCACGCGACGGCTGACAATGCATTTCCATATCGCGTGTGCGGCGGGCAACAGGATTCCGGTTCAGCATGCGTACCGAGCCGCAGCAACGATGGGCGCATCACATTCAACGACTGGCACCCGGTCGGGATCGAAGAGTACGGCTACGCGGCGCCCGATCCGCTCGATCCCGACATTGTCTACGGCGGCAAGGTCACCCGCTACAACCGGCGCACCGGCCAGGTTCAGAATGTAGAGCCGAAGCCGCTGCGCAGCTATCGCGCGCTGCGCACGGAGCCGTTGCAGTTCTCTCCCGTCGATCCGCACAAGCTGTACTTCGCCACCAACACACTATGGATGACCGAGGATGGCGGCAAAAACTGGGAGGAGGTAAGTCCGGATCTGTCGCGCGAGACCTGGGAGCTGCCGGCAAAGGTGGAGGAATACAAAGACTCTCCGGCGGCGAGCGTTACACGGCGTGGCGTAATCTACGCGCTCGGCCTGTCGCCCGTTGACGGAAATCGCATCTGGGCGGGCACGGATGATGGGCTGATCTGGACCACGACCGATGCAGGCGCGCACTGGGACAACGTGACTCCGCCTGCGCTGAAGCCGTTCTGGAAGGTGTTCAACATGGATGCCGGGCACTTCGATGCGCAGACGGCGTATGCGGCGGTGAACACGATGCGGCTCGACGACATGCGGCCCCATCTGTTCCGGACCCACGACGGAGGAAAGATATGGACGGAGATCGATAACGGAATTCCCGACGGCGCGGCGACGAGTGCAATTCGCGCGGATCCCAGGCGCATGGGATTGCTGTATGCAGGTTCGGAGACGCAGGTTTACGTCTCCTTCGACGACGGAGACCATTGGCAATCGCTGCGGCTGAATATGCCTGCGAGTTCGGTTCGCGACCTCGAGGTGAAGGACGACGATCTGATTGCCGCCACGCACGGCCGCGGATACCTGATTCTCGATGATGTAACACCGTTGCGGCAGCTGGCCGAGGAGATTGCCGGAAAGGATTCGCATCTCTACACACCGCAAACGGCACTGCGCATTCGCAACGACATGAACCCGCCCACGCCGTGGCCGGCCGATTTCCCCGCAACATCGAATCCGCCGAATGGTGCGGTGATCGATTACTACCTGGGAGCTCATGTTTCAGGTGTAGTTTCGCTCGAAATCGCCGACGGTAAGGGCCAGACGATTGCGCGCTTCAACAGCAACGATCCGATCCCGCCGCCGGATCGGCGCTATCCCGTTCCGCCGGTCTGGGCGCGGCCGCCGCGCGTGCTCTCCGCTGCGCCGGGACACCATCGCTTTCTCTGGGATATGCAATATCCGCAGGTTCCCGGCATTTCGACCAGTCCCGATGAAGACCTGGCCACGCCGCATGACACGCCCCCGGTATCAACGGCGCCGTGGGTCCTGCCGGGCGACTACACGGTTCGCTTGATTGCGAACGGCAAAACGCTCTCAGCACCGCTTAAGGTCGTGATGGATCCGCGGGTGAAGACGCCGATGAGCGACCTGGAACAACAGTTCACTCTGGCCAAGCGGATGTACAACGACCTGATGAATGCAACCTCAGCGATACACGAAATCAGCGTCCTGCGCGAGCAGTTGAAGGCGCGGAGCGGGCAGCCGGTTGTGGGGGAAGCGACCCCGTCGATCGACTCCAGGCTTGATGCAATCGCCGGACCCGAGCACGGCGGGAGCGGTTTCGGGCGAGGTCCGGCCGGTCCGCCGACGCTTGCCTCCGTGCGCATGCAGATCGCCCGGCTGGAACACGCAATCGAGAATGCCGATGAAGCACCTACGACGGCGCAGTCTGAAGCGTTCGAAACGGCGGAAAAGCCGCTTGCAGGATTGATTGAGCAGTGGCGACAGGTGAAGCAGTCTGACCTGAAATCCCTGAATATGGAGCTGAGAAAGCACCATCTCGCGATCATTGATCTTGATACTCGTGAAATCGATCGCAGCAGGGAGGACGAACTGGAGATGGGCGACGAGGACTAGGTCAGGTCTTCAATCCTGGTTGAGCAGGGTCGTCTTTTTGAAACCCTGCCGCATGCTTTCCGCAATACCGTTTTCGAGCCGGTTCTGCTGCGCGATGCGGCCATATGCGTCTGCCTGGCCTAGGCCTGGGCGCGGGGAAAAGAGCATGTCGTGGAGGCGTGTGATTTAACTCACGCAGAGATTCGGCAATACGCAAGCTATCCAGACGAGAATCTGGTAAATCTGCTTCGGCTGTGGAATTGGAGCGAAAGGTTCGAGTGTCTCTATCGTCGATCTCCGCTAAATGTCTCGAAATGAGGGCCTTGCGCCTGTGGAACTTCACCCGAACGTAACTATATTCCCCATAAGAGGCAGTTACCCGACAGTAAAGCTGTGCTAGCCTAACCTCACTTTTAATCAAACTGTTTCATGCGATGACCCCACGCTGTCGATGTATTCCACGTGGGACGTTGAAGTCTTTGAGGAATCGGAATGCGAAGGCTGGCCATAGGCCAACAGGAGAGATGCGGGATATTGCGTGCACAGGCGCCGCTTTTCCGCCGCACCGGAAAGCTGAGGATCGCAGTCCTGCACATCGGCCTCGCGTGCTGTGCGGTTGCGGCGATCTCTGAAGCTCCTCGACCTGCCGAACTGACAAAGGTTGGCCAGATACGCCACCTCAAAAGCTCCACCCAGGGCGAAATTGGCGTTCACTTACGCGGCGTCGTTACCTATTTTGATACAGTTGCGCCCAATCTATTTGTTCAGGACGCAACGGGGGGCATCTGGGTAGACCTTCGCGGGTCAAAGCTCGAGCCGCCTTCGCCGGGCCAGATGCTCGACCTGCACGGAGTCGTGGGATTCGGGTTCAGTCCCTATATTGCCAAGCCGCAATGGAAAGTAGTCGGGCATGCAGCGCCCCCCAAGCCGGTGCTCGTTAGTTACGACGACGCCGCGACAGGCACATTCGACGCGCAGTGGGTGCAGATGGACGGCGTCGTGCGATCCTTCGTCCAGCAGGCCGAAGGCAATGTGCTGGTCATCGATGTGGCCACGCCGGTGGGTGCGTTCAAGGTCAGGGTTCCGAATTTCCGCGATGCCTTCCCGATGGATTTGGTCGACGCGAAGGTCCGGTTTACAGGTGTCTGCGGAGCGGCGTTTAACAGCCGAAGACAGCTTGTCTCCATTCATCTGCTCATGCCGTCGGTCAAGGACATCGAGGTGCTTGAAGCGCCCCCCAAAGATTCCTTCGCCATTCCGGTAACGCCAATTGCCGACATTCGGCGCTTTTCGGCGGATATGCCGGACGAGCATCGGATCAAGGTGGTTGGGACGGTCACTGCAAGGTTCCCGCTGAAAGGCATATATATGACGGATGCCTCCGGGGGTCTGTATGCCGAGAGCCAGGACGGAACTCCGGTCGCGGAGGGTGATCAGGTCGAAGTCATCGGCTTTCCGGCAGCCGGCAGCTTCAGCCCCGTCCTCAAGTCGGCGGGCATTCGACCGACCGGGAGACACTTTACGCCGACGACCACCCCGGTTACCGGAAGGGCCGCGCTCAAGGGATCCTACGACGCTGAACTGATCACGGTTGCCGGTACGCTCCGCCAATACCGCCAGCATCGCGATGGGCAGGTATTCACAGTAGAGTCTGACGATCACGTCACATTTGAAGCGATCCTCGCGCAACCAAGCGCACAGAATTTCGATGGTCTGGAGGGGAGCCGGCTTTCCTTGACGGGGATTTGCGCAGTAAAGGCCAACGGGAACGGCAATCCGTCGGATTTTCAGGTTGTGCTGCGTTCACCCGCCGATCTCCAGGTCCTTTCATCTCCTCCCTGGTTCGATGCCCGGAGAGCCGTGTTCATCCTCTGCGGCCTGATGGTTGCGACGCTGGGGGTAATCGGCTGGGTGTTTATTCTCCGCCGGCGCCTGCGCCAGCAGACAGGAATCATCACCAATAAGCTCAAGAACGAGCTGGCGCTGGAAGAACGGTATCGCGATATCTTTGAACGAAATCTGACCGGGCTCTATGTTGCCGGGCCGGACGGAAAGATCCTCGATTGCAATGAGGCCTGCGCCCGCATTCTCGGATACACCGGACGCGCCGCATTGTTTGCGGACAGTGACCGGGCCGAGCAGGTCATTCGGAGATTCCACGAGAGCTCATCCGACGTGAGCTTCGCGGCCGGAACAGAGTACTCCTTTGAGCGGCCGGATGGGACGCAGGGTTGGGCGCTGTGCAGCCTGAGAGTCAATCGCGGAAAGGACAATGGGAGCGAGGTTTTCGAGGGCTCTCTGGTCGATATCACCGAGCGAAAACTCGCCGAGGAAAGAATCCAGTTTCTGGCATTCTTCGATTCGCTGACGAACCTTCCCAATCGCACCCTTGTTCAGGACCGGCTGTCGAAGGCCATCGCCGTTGCGCGGCGCCGGCGTGAAAAGATCGGAGTCCTTCACCTCGACATCGACAGTTTCAAAGTCATCAATGACTGTCTGGGCCATTCCTGGGGAGATGAACTGCTGCGGACCATTGCTCAGCGATTGCAGGGTTGTGCGCGCGAAGGAGATACCGTGGCAAGGCTGGGCGGGGACGAATTCCTGATCGCGCTCGGCCCCATCAATTCGACGGCTGATGCGGCGGTGGTTGCCGAACGGATCGCTGGGGAACTGCAGCCGCCGTTCAGTCTCAACGGCCATGTCCTCAGCATCACTTGCAGCATCGGGATCAGCATCTTTCCCGATCATGGCGAGGACGCGGAGACCCTCATCAAGAACGCGGATGCGGCAATGTATGCCTCGAAGAGCTCGGGTCGTAACACGTTCAGCTTCTTCTCGGAAGAAATGACGGCGCAGGCGATTGAGCGCCTTCAGCTCGGCAACAGCTTGCGCGGCGCAATCGAGCGTGAGGAGTTTTTCCTGGTCTTCCAGCCCGAATTCAATCTCCGGACTGGCGCGGTGTCGTGCTGGGAAGCACTGCTGCGGTGGAAGCACCCGGAATTTGGCCTGGTTCCTCCAGACAAATTCATCTCGGTCGCCGAATCAAATGGAATGATCGTTCCGATCGGGGAATGGGTACTGAGGACTGCATGTCTGCATGCCCGCTGCTGGCACGATCTCGGGAATAAGGTCCCGGTGGCGGTCAACGTCTCGGCCGTGCAATTCCGCCAGATCGGCTTCTGCGACCTGGTGAAGCGAGTATTGAACGAGACGGGACTGGCTCCCGAATATCTGGAGCTTGAGATCACTGAGAGCCTGCTGATCGCAACGGAGGACATGCAATTCGAGGTGCTCAGCCAGCTCAAGGCGCTAGGCGTACGGCTTGCGATTGACGATTTTGGAACCGGCTATTCCAGTCTCAGCTACCTCAAGCAGCTCCCGGTCAGCAAGCTCAAGATCGACCGCAGCTTCATCCGCGACCTGCATCGGAAAGGCAATGAGGAGGCCATCACCGCAGCGATCATCCAGATGGCAAAATGCCTCAAGCTGACGGTTACCGCCGAAGGCGTCGAAAATGAGTCCCAGTTACAGGTGCTGCGTGAACTTGGATGCGACGACGTGCAGGGATTCCTCTTTAGCAAGCCCCTGCGCGCCGACCAGATGGATTTCCAGAGTCGCAGATCCTCCGCTCTGTTTGAGATCCTCTCCATGGGCTTTGCAAGTTGAAGTCCCGGTCGTCTTTCAAGCAAATCGGCAAGACCCCAAAAGGCTCGAATACAAATAGAATGGGCTGAAGTCGAGAGAAACACCTCTCATCCCCGGGGGAAGCGAATTAAAAATGCCTGCATCGACTCATGCTGAAATCCCCACCGCAAGCGGCCGGAGTTTGCAGTGGGTGCAGGCGATTGTGCTCGCCATCGTTTACGTGATTCCCGTTGTCTTCGCGCTGCGATTTGACGGGGTCAACGATACTGACGTGTGGTGGCACCTGGCGGTTGGTGATTGGATCACGCAACACCGAGCCATTCCGCACACTGAGCCGTTTTCAGCCTTGACCGCCGGAAAGCCGTGGGAAGCGTATAGCTGGCTTTTCGAACTGATCGTTTTCTGGCTCCATCAAAAATTCGGACTGCTTGGGATTGTGCTCTACAGCTCGACGATGGTCATCGCGATCACGGCGGCCGTACATCATCTCCTGCGGCGTTTGAACGCCGACTTCGCGCTGGGAATCGGAATCACTATTCTTGCCATGTACACCATGGGGCGCCTTTACACCCCGCGTCCATGGCTGATTACCATCCTGCTCTTTGTTCTTGAGCTCGACATTCTGATGTGGGCGCGCAAGACCGGCGAGACTCGTGAGCTATGGTGGTTGCCGCTCATCTTCGCTGTTTGGGTAAATATACACATTCAGTTTGCGGATGGATTGGTGGTGCTGGGAATCGCTCTGGCGGAACCGATTGTCGCAGACCGGTTCCCGGCGATTCAGTCGAAGCTGCGCGTCCGGAGGATGATGATCGTCTTCCTGGCGTGCGTTGCGGCGACATTCGTGAACCCGTACGGGTTGAGAATCTACAAAATCGCCTACGACCTGGTCTCTCAAGCGGCCTCGCTGGACCAGCTCATTGAACTCTCCGCAATTTCGTTCCGCAACCTTGACGATTGGTGTGTTTTGTTCTTTGCATTGGCCGGGACCTATGTGCTGGCAAAGGCGAAACGCCCCGTGTTTTTCGAGTGTCTGCTTCTCGTCAGCTCGATCATCATCTCATTTCACGCTCAACGTGACATCTGGATGCTGGCTGTCGTCGGCAGCGCCATCCTAGTTGCCAATCTGAACGAGAATCTGTCAAACCGGCTTACTGTAAAAGCTTCTACCGCTCCGATTGTGGCAGTCGCCACGGTACTCTTTGCAGCGATCGAGTTTGCCGCAGCGGGCGTCAATAACGCGCGATTACAGCAGAAACTCGAGAACGACTTGCCGGTCCGGGCTGTTGAGACCATTAAGCAACAGGGCTGGAGCGGCCCGATTTACAACGATTACAACTGGGGCGGCTTCCTGATCTGGACGTTGCACAAGCCGGTAAGCTTCTATGGCCGGAACACCGTTTTCGGAGTCGAGGAAGTACTTCGCTCGAACGCAACCTGGAATGGCTATCCTGGTTGGGACTCCGATCCTGTTCTCCTGAGAGCGAATCTAATTATTTCGCCCAAGGGAGCGCCGCTCGTGCAGTTGCTTCGCTTACAGCCCTGTCTCGAATTGGCCTACCAGGATCAACTCGCCGCGGTCTTCATCGATCGCAGGGATTCAAAGGCCGAGACCGCACCCGTTACGACGCCCTTCTGCGCCGCGCGAGAAAAGCGCCCAGCCGATTCAGCAAAATAGCGCAATCGGTGCACCCGGCCGCCGCAAAATCATCTAACCAATGAGACTTGTAGTTTTACTCCAACTGTTTACATTCAGGGGCTCCCCATCCACATGCCGGCGGGAGTATGATTCGTGCTCCGCGCCCCCTGGCTTGATTTGCGCGGTCTAGATCCTGGAGGTTTCTCGATGGCGACAATGACCGAACCGATTCCGGGCAAGCTCAGTGAAAAGGTGAGCTTTCGCCCTCGCTATGGCAATTACATTGGCGGCAAGTGGGTCGATCCCGCTTCCGGTCAATATTTTGAGAACGTAACGCCGATTACCGGAAAGACATTTTGCGAAATTCCGCGCTCCAACGCGCTGGACATTGAACGGGCGCTCGATGCAGCCCACGCGGCGCGTGCGGCATGGGGGCACACCAGTCCCACGCACCGGGCCATCATCATGAACAAGATCGCCCAGCGCATGGAAGACAACCTCGACATCCTTGCGCTCGCCGAGACATGGGACAACGGCAAGCCCATCCGCGAGACCACGGCCGCCGACCTTCCGCTGGCCATTGACCATTGGCGCTATTTTTCAGGTTGCATCCGTGCACAGGAAGGGACGATCTCGGAGATCGACCACGAGACCGTCGCCTACCACTTCCATGAGCCGTTGGGCGTAGTGGGCCAGATCATCCCGTGGAACTTCCCGCTGCTGATGGCCACCTGGAAACTCGCCCCCGCACTCGCTGCCGGAAACTGCGTCGTCCTCAAGCCGGCCGAGCAGACGCCAGCCAGCATCCTTGTATGGGCAGAGCTGTGCGCCGACCTGTTGCCCCCCGGCGTGCTTAACATTGTGAACGGCTTCGGCCTGGAAGCAGGCAAGCCGCTGGCCTCAAGCGCGCGCGTCGCCAAGATCGCCTTCACGGGGGAAACCACCACCGGCCGGCTAATCATGCAATACGCCAGCCAGAACCTGATTCCGGTCACGCTGGAACTCGGCGGCAAGTCGCCCAACATCTTCTTTGCCGATGTTTGCAATGAGGACGATGACTTCTTCGACAAGGCGATCGAGGGATTCGTGATGTTCGCGCTCAACCAGGGCGAGGTCTGCACCTGCCCCAGCCGCGCGCTGATTCAGGAGAGCATCTACGACAAGTTCATGGAGCGGGCGCTCAAGCGCGTAGCGGCCATCAAGCAGGCCAATCCGCTGGAGAGCGACACCATGATCGGCGCGCAGGTGTCGACGGAACAGCTCGAGAAGATTCTCAGCTACATCGACATCGGCCACAAGGAAGGCGCAGAACTGCTCGCCGGCGGCGATCGCGCACACCTGGGTGGCGAACTTGAAGGCGGTTACTACGTGCAGCCGACTGTGTTCAAAGGCCACAACAAGATGCGCATCTTCCAAGAGGAGATCTTTGGCCCGGTGGTTTCGGTGACAACTTTCAAGACCGAAGCTGATGCGCTCGAAATCGCCAACGACACGCTGTATGGCTTGGGCGCCGGCCTCTGGACGCGCGACGCGAACCGCGTCTATCACCTCGGGCGCGGCATCCAGGCAGGGCGCGTGTGGGTCAACTGCTACCATGCCTATCCGGCGCATGCTGCGTTCGGCGGATACAAGCAGTCCGGCATCGGCCGCGAGACGCACAGCATGATGCTCGACCACTATCAGCAGACCAAGAACATGCTGGTCAGCTACAGCCCGAAGAAGCTCGGCTTCTTTTAAACCGCGAATGCCAATGTCTGAATTACCCAAGCAGGTCGAGGCCACGGACCTGGCCATTCACCTCATCCGCGTCCTGCGCCAGAAGCACGGGCCGCTGATGTTTCACCAGTCGGGGGGCTGCTGCGACGGCAGCTCCCCGATGTGTTATCCGCGCGGCGAGTTCATCATAGGCGACTCCGACGTGAAACTCGGCGAGGTGGACGGCGAGCCCTTCTACATGAGCCGCAGCCAGTTCGAATACTGGAAGCACACGCAGCTCCTGCTGGATGTGGTGCCCGGCCGCGGCGGAATGTTCTCGCTCGACGGACCGGAGGGATTGCGTTTCCTCATCCGCTCGCGCGTCTTCACCGATTCTGAGATCGAGGAACTTCGGACCGCAGGACGCATCTAATCACAGGCGTCGTAATATAGGTGTCGCTGCAATTTCAAGGTTCGGAGTCACACATGTCAGAGGTCGTGATCGTCTCGGCCGTTCGCACACCCATCGGCAAGTTTCAAGGTTCTTTGCAGTCCTACACCGCACCACAACTTGGGGCGCTGGTCGTGCGCGAAGCCGTGAAGCGCGCCGGGGTTGAACCCGCCAAGGTTGACGACTGCATCATGGGCTGCGTTCTCCAGGCTGGCGTTGGCCAGAGCCCTGCACGCCAGGCCGTTATTCGTGGCGGACTACCGTACGAAGTGGGTGCGTTGACGGTGAACCAGGTCTGTGGCTCGGGCCTGCGCGCCGTTTCACTCGCTGCGCAAGCTATCCAGACCGGTGACTCCGGCATCGTTGTCGCAGGCGGCATGGAGTCGATGACCAATGCGCCTTACCTGCTGCAGCAGGCCCGGTCCGGCTACCGCATGGGCAACGGCAACTTGATCGACGCCATGATCTACGACGGACTCTGGGACGTCTATAACCAGTTCCACATGGGCGCTGCCGCCGAGATGGTCGCGGAAAAGTACAACATCACTCGCGAAGATCAGGACGCATTCGCCACCGAGTCGCACCGCCGCGCCGCTGCGGCCACAGCCGAGGGGCGCTTCAGCGCGCAGATATTGCCCGTCGAGGTTCCGCCGGCGAAGAAGGGCGAAGCGCCGCGGTCCTTCGATGCGGACGAAGGCATTCGCCCTGAAACCACGGTCGAGATTCTCGCAAAGCTGAAACCCGCATTCAAGCAGGGCGGCACGGTGACGGCGGGCAATGCTCCGGGGGTGAGCGATGGCGCCGCGGCACTTGTGGTAACGAGCGCCGATCGGGCAAGGGAACTGGGTGTGAAGCCCATGGTCGTCGTCCGCGCACAGGCCGCTGCCAGCCGCGAGCCGGAGTGGTTTTCGCTCGCTCCCATTGATGCGGTTCGCAAGGTCGTCGCGAGAGCCGGCTGGTCGCTTGATTCCGTTGACCTGTTCGAACTGAACGAGGCGTTCAGCGTGCAGGCGCTGGCCGTCGTCCGCGAACTCGGCCTCGACCAGGCCAAGGTCAACATCTATGGCGGAGCCGTGGCTCTGGGACATCCCATCGGCGCCAGCGGCGCAGCAGTCGTGGTCAAACTCGTCTACGCGATGGCCGATCGAGGCGCGAAGCGAGGCGTGGCCTCGCTGTGTCTCGGCGGCGGGGGCGCCGTTGCGTTGGCGGTGGAACTGCCCTGAACTCCTCGTGACCTTAATCGGGCGTCCGTTTTGCCGGCATGGCTTTCAAAACTGTCCGATACCGGACAGTCTGCCTCCTCAGCGGTCACTTCAACTCCCATTTCATCAGAGCTTTAGAGCACGTAACCCCTTTCATTCCAACAACTAGACCCTGTGACCTTTTGGCACGGGAAGTGCTCCTATCCGGGAGTGATGGATATCGCACGGCCAGACATAAAGAAGCAAAAACGGCGCCGCCTTTACATTTGGGCCGGCATTGGGGTGGTGGTCCTTTCGGTTGCGGTGGTTCTGGTTTCCAGGCTCAAGCCGGCAGCTCCCACGGTGGATGCGTCAACCGTATGGCCGGACACCGTGAAGCGTGGGGACATGATCCGCCAGGTACGCGGCTCGACCGGCACCCTTGTCCCCCGCGAAGACTCGATTGAACTGATCCCGGCGCTCACCGAGGCGACGGTCGTTCGCATCCGCGTCCTGCCCGGAACCATCATCAAGGCCGACACGGTCCTCATGGACCTATCGGCGCCCGAGGTCGAGCAGAAGCTGCTCGATGCCAAGCTGGCGGTGAAAGCTGCAGAGGCCGATTACAAGAGCCTCAACGCGCAACTTGAAAGCACGCTGATGGACAAGAAAATTGCCGCGGCGCAGGTCAGCACCGACTACACGCAGGATCAGCTACAGGCGAAGACCGACGAACAGCTCTACAAGCTTGGCGTGATTGCCGGCATTGCCTACGACAAATCAAAGAACACTGCCGATCAGTTGGCCGCGCAGCGCAAGCTCAGCCTCCAGCAGCTCGACGTGAATGAGAAGAATATCGAGGTGCAGCTTGCGTCGTCCCAGGCCAAGATCGAACAGGCCAAGGCGTTGCTGGCCCTTTATCAAAAGCAAGCGGCTGCGCTTGAGGTGCGTGCAGGCATTGCCGGCGAGGTCGATCCTCTTCCGACGCCCATGCAAGTGGGAACACACGTCAGTGCGGGTACGTCGCTTGCCGAAGTGGTTCAACTCGGCAAACTGAAAGCTGCGTTGCAGATCGCCGAGACGCAGGCGCGCGACATTCAAATCGGGTTACCTGCCACCATCGACACGCATAACGGCATCATTCCGGGCCATGTAACCAGAATCGACCCCGCGGTATTGAACGGAACGCGCACTGTTGACGTACAACTCGATGGGGATCTTCCACCGGGTGCGGTGAAAGGTCTGAGCGTGGATGGAACCATTGACCTGGAGCACCTGCACGACGTGCTGTATGTTGGCCGACCGGCGCTGGGCAACGAGAATTCGACGCTGAGCTTGTTCAAGGAGTCTCCGGACCACAAGAACGCTGAGCGCGTTCAGGTCAAAGTGGGCCGCGCTTCGGTAAACAGCATCCAGGTGCTCGACGGTTTGAAAGAAGGCGATACGGTGATTCTCTCTGACATGTCGCGCTACGACGCCGTAGATCGCATCCGCCTCGAGTAGACCGGGCGGCGCACAACGGGTTTTGAGGTACCGGGCCAACGGGATCGAAAGAACGGAGTTTTCAGATCCCTGATCACTGACCACTGACAACTGATTTCACGAGGGGGATTGGATGACAAACGATAAGCTGATTGAGATTGAAGATCTGACCAAGGTCTTCTACACCGACGAAGTGGAGACCCACGCGCTCTCCGGCATTCACCTCACAATCTCGCGTGGAGAGTACGTGGCCATGTCGGGCCCGTCGGGCTGCGGCAAATCTACGCTGTTGTCCATCCTGGGTCTGCTCGACACACCCACTGCCGGAAAGTACCTGCTGAACAACAAGCCGGTTGAGAACCTGAGCTTTGGCGAGCGCTCGCGCATTCGCAACCAGGAGATCGGTTTCATCTTCCAGAGTTTTAACCTGATCGGCGATCTCACGGTTGAAGAGAACGTCGAGCTCCCGCTGACCTACCGCGCGGGCATGCCCTCGGCGGAGCGCAAGAAGCGGGTGAAGGAAGCCCTGGAGCGTGTGAACATGGCGCACCGCATGCGGCACTATCCGGCGCAGCTCTCCGGCGGTCAACAGCAGCGCGTGGCCGTGGCGCGCGCACTGGCCGGATCTCCTTCGATCCTGCTGGCCGATGAACCAACCGGAAACCTCGACTCGAAGAACGGCGAAGCTGTGATGCATCTGCTTGCCGACCTGCATCGCGAAGGCTCTACCATCTGCATGGTGACGCACGATCCGCGTTTCGCGAAGCACGCCGAGCGCGAGGTGCACCTGTTCGACGGCAAGGTTGTCTCTGAGGACGAGCTGAAGAAGCTCACCGAGGAAGTGGAGGCGTAACGTGTTCGGCCAGGATGTGCGTTACGCGATACGCCAGCTGCGGCGTGCGCCGGGGTTTGCCCTCACAGTGGCTCTGACACTGGCGTTGAGCGTAGGGGTTGCTACGGCGGTGTTCTGCGTGATCGACGCGGTGATACTGCGTCCGCTGCCGTACGCGCATCCGGAACGGATTGTCGACATCGAGTCGCGCAGCCGCAGCGGATACTTTCAGCCGGCATCGTGGCCCGGCTACCAGGACGAGCGTGCGCAGGCGCATGCGTTTGCGGCGCTGGCGGGGTACGTCGATTTCTTCCAGGTGACGGTGGAGACGCCGTCGAACGGGCCGGTGCTGCTCGATGCCGTGAGATCTACGGACAATTTTTTCCAGGTCTTCGGCGTAAAGCCGATGCTGGGCCGCACGTATCTTCCCGGCGAGGAAGTGGAAGGCAAGAACGACGTCGCGGTGCTGAGCTACGAGGCGTGGGAAAAGTACTTTGGCAGCGACAAGAACACCCTGGGACATGCGATCCAACTGGATGGTCATGCGTACACCGTGATCGGCGTGATGCCGGGCGGGTTCCGCTTTCCCCTGAACATGCGCGATGAGATCTACACACCACTTCACATGGAAGGCAGGGATTGGATGCACGGGCGCGGCAACCATTGGTTGCGGACCGTGGCGCGGCTGAAGGAAGGCGCGAACCTGTCACAGGCGCAGGCCGATCTCTCCCATGCGTTCAGCAACATGGGCAAGGCCTATCCGGACACCGACGAGGGAAGGACGGTAAAGCTGGAGCCGCTGGCGCAGAGCGTGAACGAGCATACCAAAGGCCCGCTGTGGACGTTGCTGGGCGCGGTGTTGGCGGTGCTGGCGATCGGGTGCGTGAATGTAGCGGGGCTGCTGCTGGCGCGGGGCGTGAAGCGCGAGCGTGAGATGGCGATGCGGACAGCGATCGGCGCAGGATGGGCGCGGCTGGTGCGGCAGGTGCTGACGGAAGGACTGATCCTGGCGGCGGCGGGCGCGGCGATGGGAGTGATGCTGGCGTGGGCGCTGCTGGATGCGATGCGCACCTTCATGATGCATGCACTGGCGCGGGGCGGAGAGATTCATCTGAACTGGGTGGTGCTTTCGGCGGCACTGGCGGCGTCGGTGGCGGTGAGCCTGGCGGCATCGCTGTACCCGGCGGTCCGCATGGCAGGAACGGATCCGAACCGCGCCCTGAAGGCCGGTGGAGGAGCGGCGGGGACGGAGCGCAGCCAGCATCGCCTGCGCGCGGGATTCGTGATCACGCAAGTGGCGTTGACGCTAGTGCTGCTCGTGGTTTCGGGGATGCTGATCCGCCTGGTGACCCGCTACCGGCACACTGACCTTGGGTTCGATCCGGCGCACATCCTGACCACGCAGATCAATCTTTCGCAGGACCGTTATCGCGGGCGCAATATGATCGCCGACTTTTACCGGCCGCTGTTCAATCGCGTGAAGCAGATTCCGGGGGTGCGCGCGGTGGGCGTAATCAACATGTTGCCAATCGAGAGCTACGGGTCGAACTCGGACATTCATATTGCGGGGCAGCCGCCGTATCCGCCAAACCAGGAGATGCTGGCGGAAGGGCGCTTTGTAAGCACGGGCTACTTCGATGTGTTCGGGATTCAGCTAAAGAGCGGGCGCATGCTTTCGCCCAGCCTGGACCGGCCGGACAACCCATCCACCCCGGTGGAGGTGAACGAGCGGTTCGTGCGCAAGTTCATGCCCAAGGGGATGGACGCCGTGGGGCAACGGATCGACGATGCGGACAAGGAGGCGAACTGGACGCGGATCGTGGGCGTAGTGGGAAACGTGAGGCAGGACATCTTTGAGGAACAACCGCTGGCGGAGCGGGACTGGCTGATCGATTCGCTCCCTGTGAACCTGAGCGTGCTGAGCGGGATGTCGCTGGTGATGCGCGTGGACGGCGATCCGAATTCGATTGTTCCGGCCGTGCGCAGCGCGATTCACGATGTGGACCCGACGGTGCCGTTCAAGGCGGCGTACACCATGACGGATGTGGTTTCGCGGACGCTCGTGTTCGAGCGCATGGAGAGCTGGCTGTTCGGGATATTCGCAGGGCTGGCGCTGGTTCTGGCGCTGATCGGGTTGTACGGTCTGCTGAGCCACGAGGTGGAAATAGGCACGCGCGATATCGGCGTGCGCATGGCGCTGGGCGCATCGCGGCAGCAGATTCTGGGCATGGTGCTGCGGCGGGTTTCGTGGATGCTGGGCGCGGGAGCTGCGGCCGGGCTTGTGCTGACGGTGCTGGTGCGCAAGACCATCGACATGGTGATTTACATGGACGCGGAGAAGGAGTCGGGCATGCTGCTGCTGACCGCTCTGGTGCTGGTGGGCGCGGGAATGATTGCGGCGCTGATTCCGGCGCGGAGGGCGGCATCCATCGAACCGATGCAAGCACTGCGGACGGAATAAGGAGGATCGACGATGATGCGGGATCTGCGATTCGCAGTGCGACAACTGGTGAAGGCTCCGGGCTTCGCGCTAACAGCTGTCCTCACACTCGCGCTGGGCATTGGCGCGTTGACCACGGTTGCCACGCGGACCAATGCGGTTCTGTTCAATCCGTGGCCGCAGGTGCGGGATGCGCGCTCGCTGCGCTTTGTCTCCTCGACGGTGCTGGGCAGCAACGGCTATTCCGTCCACTACGACCTGCTCGAGCATCTGCGGCAGCATGGCCGTTCATTCAGTGATGCCGCGGCGTTCGACTTCATCACGCTCAACCTCACTCTGCCCGACACTCAACCGCAGGCGGCTTCCGGCGGGATCGTTTCGTCAAATTATTTCCAACTCCTCGGAGTCCAGCCGCAGATTGGCGGTGTCTTCCAGCCGGGTGCGAACGATCGCGCCTATGGTTCCAATGGAGCGATCGTTCTGTCGGACGGCCTATGGCGCGAACGCTTCAACTCCAATCCCTCTGTCATAGGCCGCACCGTTTCCATTAACCGCCATGCCTTCACGGTCGTCGGTGTCGCGCATCGCGATTTCGTAGGAATTTACGGCGGCCTCGCCGAGGCGGCATGGATTCCGCTTTCCACGCTGCGCAATGTCGCTCCGTTTGATCCGATCAGTTTTATGGGCGCGGCAGTTTTGCTAATGTTGACAGTTCTTGTTGCTGGAATAACGCCTGCGCGCCGCGCTGCAAGCATCGAGCCATTGCAGGCGCTCAGGAACGAGTAGATAACGGACGATCCAGGCCCCAAACCGCATCGAAGCTGAATCGCGATGAATCAGGCCCTGAACAATACGCTGCAGGATGTTCGCTACGCACTACGCCAATTGCGCAAATCGCCCGGCTTCACGTTGACGGCGATCATCACGCTCGCTCTCGGCATCGGCGCCAATACGGCGATCTTCACGCTGGTGCAGGGAATCCTGCTGCGCCGCCTGCCCGTAAACGATCCGAAGCAGCTTTACCGCATCGGCGACACCGACAATTGCTGCGTCAATGGCGGCTTCGTCAGCGATAACGGCGACTTCGACATCTTCTCCTACGACCTATTTCTTCACCTGAAGAACTCCGCACCGGAATTTGAGCAACTGTCCGGGGTGATGGCAGGCAACTGGCAATGGAGCGTACGGCGCGACAGCGCGCTCCCCAAGGAGTTGCACGGCGAATTCGTCACCGGTAATTTCTTCTCGATGTTCGGCATCGGTCCTTACAAAGGCCGCGTCCTCAATGAAGCGGACGACACGCCATCATCTTCTCCCGCGCTCGTGCTCAGCTATCGCACATGGCAAACCGAGTTCTCCGGCGATCCATCGATCGTCGGTTCGACCATCTCGATCCAGACCCAGCCATTCACCGTAGTCGGGATCGCTCCACCAGGATTCTTCGGCGATCGCGTGACGGATATCCCCGCTGATTTCTGGATGCCCGTCAACTCCGAGCCTTACGTGCGCGGCAACGGCTCCATCCTGCACCACGCCGACTCCAACTGGCTCTACGCCATCGGGCGCGTTCGGCCAGGCACAAACATCGGCGTATTGCAGGCGAAGGAGTCGCAGGCTCTGCGCGATTGGCTCTCCACGCGACCCATCTACACCGATAACGGCGGCAAGACGGTTATCCCCAAGCAGCACGTCGTCATCGTCCCGGCCAGTGGGGGAATTCAGAACCTGCAGCAGGAGGCCGGACTCGGGCTCAGAATGCTGATGGTGCTCTCGACATTTGTCCTGCTGATCGCCTGCGCGAACATCGCCAACCTGCTGCTGGCCCGTGGCACCGCACGCCGTGCCGATATCGCCGTTCGCATGGCCATGGGCGCCGGCCGGCGCCGCATCATTCGCCAGATCATCACTGAGAGCGTGCTGCTAAGCTGCATCGGCGGTCTCGTGGGCCTTGCTGTCGCTTACTCGGGGACGCGCGTTATTCTCAGCACCGCGTTTCCCGACGCGCGCAACATGCCGATCCATCCAAGCCCGTCCCTCATCGTGCTTGGGTTTTCCTTCCTCGTCTCGCTGATCACGGGAATCCTCTTTGGGCTTGCCCCGGCATGGCTTTCCTCACATGCGCAGCCGGCAGAGGTTCTGCGCGGCCTCAATCGCTCTGTACGCGATCGCGCTTCGCTTCCGCAGATGGCGCTCGTTGTGGTTCAGGCGGCAATGTCCCTCGTCCTTATCGCCGGCGCCATTCTCATGACGCGCTCCCTTGGCAATCTCGAGCATCAGGACTTCGGCATCGCCACCGTTAACCGATACGTTCTTCACTTCGATCCTGCGGGAGCAGGCTACACCGCTGACCGCGCGCCTGGACTCTATCGCCAGCTTGAAGAGCGCTTCTCCGCGCTGCCGGGGTTAACGGACATCGGCATGGCTCTCTACAGTCCTCTCGAGGGCGATAACTGGGGCGAATGCGTAATTCAGCAGGGGCATCCCGCTCCCGGCCCGAATGATAACTGCGGCTCGACCTGGGATCGCGTCAGCCCCGGTTTCCTCAAGGCCATGGGTGTTCCCATCGTCCGCGGCCGCGATCTCACTGTGCAGGATACAAACACTTCTCCGCAAGTGGCCGTGGTGAACGAGACCTTCGTAAAGCGGTTCTTCCCGAAGGGAGATCCCATCGGGCAGCGCTTCGGCATCGATTTCCCGCAGTACTCCGGAAGCTGGGAAATCGTTGGCGTATTTCGCGATTTCAAAATGAATAATCCGCGCGATCCTGTGCGCCCGGTCTTCCTCCGTCCTCTCGCGCAGCGCTTCACTGGTTATCAGGAAGCGCCGCTGGTGACGGTCGAGACGCAATCACTGCTGATCAACTCCATGGTGCTCGACTTCAGTCGTCCTCAGCCTAATGTGGAGGAGCTGATTCGTCGCACCATGGCCGAGGTCGATCCCAACCTCGCGGTTATGGGGCTGACCTCGCTCGACAGCCAGGTCGCAGGCAACTTCAACGGAGACCGCGTGATTGCGCGCCTCACAAGCCTCTTCGGTCTGCTGGCGCTCGTCATCGCCTCCGTTGGCCTGTATGGCGTGATGTCCTATTTCGTCGCCCGCCGCACCGGCGAGATCGGAATCCGCATGGCTCTCGGAGCGACTCGCTCGAGTGTCATTTCCATGGTCTTTCGTGGTGCGCTGTTCCAGGTGCTGTTGGGGCTGGCGCTTGGAATTCCAGCAGCATTGCTGGCCGGTCACTTCATGGCCAGCGAACTTTATGGCGTCGGCGCCTACGATGCGCTTTCACTCACGGGGGCAACACTTGTGCTCGCGGCATGCGCGGCTGTTGCGGTGTTTGTCCCGGCGCGCCGGGCAGCTTCAATTGAGCCGATGAGCGCGTTGCGCATCGAGTAGGAGAGAGGAGCCAGTGCTGATGAACACACTTGCGCGCGATATCCGATATGCAGTTCGCCAATTGCGGCGAGCGCCCGGCTTTGCAGCTACCGCTGTGCTGACGCTCGCGCTCGGAATCGGCGCAAGCTCCGCCATCTTCTGCATCATGGACGCCCTTTGGCTCCATCCCATGCCTGTTCCGCGCAAGGGCGAATTGGTCCGGGTCTTCTCTACAACTGCGCAGGACCCTGACGGCCTCTTCAGCTATTCCGAATACCAGGCGTACTCGCAGCGTGCGAGATCCTTTCGCGGACTCGCAGCAATCGGCCGTCGCGGCAGCCTGATGCCCCGCCCGGATGGAACGTCATCGCTGCTCCTGACTGACGTTGTCTCCAGCAACTTCTTCGATCTGCTTGGTGTGCATCCGCTGCTCGGTCGCGTCTTCACCAGGCAGGATGCGCCGAAACTCCGCACGCACCCTGGCTTGCTTCTGAGCTATCGCTGCTGGCAGCGCGAGTTCAACGGCGACCCGAACATTGTTGGCCGCCAGATTCCGCTCCGACATGGCGAACACCAAATCAACCAGGTCGACATCTGGGGTGTCCTGCCATCCGACTTTCGCGAGATCGATCCCGACAGCGATCGCGACCTCTGGATGCCGGCTGAAACGTGGGCCGCGGTGGTCAGTCCCGGTGAACTGACCTCAAAGGATTTTCGCTGGTTCAACCTCATTGGCCGTCTCGCTCACGGTGCATCGGTCGCCCTGGCGAACGACCAATCCATGGCAATTGCCGAAGGACTTGCCGCTGCCGACCCAGCGAACAACCGCGGCCGTAGCGCGCGTGCCATCTCCGACATTCGCTATCGGCTGCAGGTTGCCGGCTCCAGCGGAGTGGTTCTCTTCGCCATTGTTGCGGGGGTCGTCCTGCTCTGCACGGTCAACGTTGCCCACCTGTTACTGGCGCGTGCATTCAGCCGCTCGTCTGAAGTGGCTTTGCGCATCGCTCTTGGAGCAAGGCGCTGGGTGGTTGCGCGGCAGTTGCTGATTGAGAATACGATGCTGTGTCTCATCGGATGGGCCGCCGGCCTGGGTGTCGCCGCGATTGTCGCCGCGTTCGCTCCCCGCCTGCTTGCCTCAGAACCAGCCATGCTCGCCTCGTGGGGCGATCCCTCCCACTTCAGCATCGATTGGCGCGTTTTCTTCTTCGGCGGTGTCATCGCCTCAGCGACCATGCTCATGCTCGCTTTGGTTCCCCTTGCGCAGGTGCGACGGCCTCAACTCATCCCGGCCCTGCAGGCCGGCTTCGCAGCGCGCAGCACCGGCCGCATGCCCGGATTCCGTCGTGCAGCCATTTGGTTGCAGATCGGCATTTCCTTCGCGCTGCTGGTCTCCACCGGCGCGCTGGTTCGCAGCTTTCTCAATACGCGGACAAAAGACATCGGACTTACCCGCAATCAGGTGCTCGTCGCTTTCACGCAGGAGCCGGATGCTCCCATGCGTGATGCCGTGCTGGCCAATCTTCGCGCCCTGCCCGGAGCGGTGCGCGCCGCATATGCCATCCGGTCACCGCTTATGCCCTCTGAAGGCGGCATCGCGGAAAAAGTCCTATTGCCTAACCATCCGGAAATGCATGATCCGGTCGAGATCAAGTTCAACGCGGTGAGCCCGGATTTCCTTAACGTAACAGGCACCCGCCTGGTGCGTGGCCGCGGCATCACAGCAACCGACGACGCGAACGGACCCGTGGTGGTTCTTATCAACCAGACAATGGCGCAAGAATACTGGCCGGGCCAGGACCCGATCGGCCAGGTTGTTCGCCTCTCTGACACCCATGTAGACGCGCGAGTGGCAGGCGTTACGGAGAACGCTCCCATCAACCAGATCGGTGAGATGCCTGAACCCTATTTCTACATGCCGTTCGAGCAGTATCAGGCTCATCTGTCGAACATGGGCGAGATCACCTTCGTCCTTGAAACGCGCCGGAACGCAATGGCCATCGCCCAGGATGCGCGCCAGGTCTTTATCCATGCCAACCCGCTGCTCGACCCGATGATGATCACTTCGCTTCCCGAGCTGATTCGTTACTCCGCCGGCAATTACCAGATGATGGCTGAGCTGGTCAGCGCACTCGGATTCATCGGACTCGCACTTACGGTAGTCGGCCTATACGGATTCCTCGCCTTCCGCGTCAACCAGCGCCGCCGCGAGATAGGTATCCGCATGGCGCTTGGCGCCTCCCGCGAAACAACAGCGCTTCTCGTTCTTCGCGACACCGCGCGTATGGCCGCGATTGGCCTCGCTCTTGGAGTCCTCATCGCTATCGCCGCCACTCGACTTGAAACATCTGTGCTCTTCGGCGTGCGTCCCCTCGATGCAGTCTCGTTGATCGGCGCCGTCGGCATCCTTGCGATTGCAATCACGCTCGCAGCGTGGCTCCCCGCGCGTCGCGCTGCTTCCATCGACCCCATGCAGGCATTACGCACCGAGTAGCGTACTGCGCGGAAAGGAACTCGTGTTGAGATCGATCATGCAGGATGTACGGTATGCAGTTCGTCAGTGGCGCCATGCACCTGCGTTTGCACTAACGGTCGTAGCCGTCCTCGCCCTCGGACTCGGTGCCAACATTGCTGTTTTCACACTGCTCAGCGGCGTCCTGGTGCGTCCCCTTCCGTACGCACACCCTGATCGCATCGTCTCCATCGGGCTGTCAGGACCTATGCAGTACTACAGTCTCAGCTACGCGAACATGCTGCAATTGCGCGATACTGTCGGGCCACAGTTGAAGATCGGTGCAGAACTCTACGACGGGCATGGAGAAAGCGCCAGCATCGTTGGGCCGGGTGGCCGATACCAGGTGTCGCACACGGCGGTCACTGCGGGATTGTTCGACATGCTTGGCGTAAAGCCGGTTCTAGGCCGTGCGTTTCGTGAAGATGAGAATGAACCCGGAAACAATCACGTGCTGCTGATTGGTGAGGATGTCTGGCGCAAGGTATTCAACGCCGATCCGAATGTCGTCGGAAAGATTCTGACCATTCGGCGACAGCCGTACACCGTGATCGGCGTCCTTCCGAAGGGCTTCTTCTTCTGGTACTGGGATCAAATGGCCGTCTGGTCACCGGCTGGTCTTCCAGCAGGGGCCGGCTCCGCTATGTCGGGCAAGCAGACCAAATTTGGCTCAATGTTTGCGCGACTGCCCGACAGGATGTCCGCCGCGCAACTCGCCGCGAATCTTAGCCGCACACAGGCCGTCATCGCAAGAGAAGTTCCTGACGATCAAATACCGACAACCGTAAAGGTCACAAGTGTCCAGCAATCGTTGACTGAAGATGCACGCAGGCCCTTGTGGCTTCTGTACGCCGTCGTCATCGGCATTTGGGCTCTGGCATGCCTCAACGTCACCAGCCTCATGCTGGCCCGCGCGGTTGCGCGCACACGCGAGCAGGCTGTGCGTGCGGCACTCGGAGCCAGGCGTGTTCGCCTGCTGCAGCAGACAGTCGTCGAGAGTCTGCTCCTTAGCTCAATTGGCGGATTCGTCGGGATGCTGCTGGGCCAATCTCTCATCAAGCTGCTCTGGCGACAGATCACCCGCCATCTGCCGCTCACGCAAGCTATTCGCGTCGACTGGCGTGTCGTGCTGTGTCTGGTGGCTCTTACCCTTTTAACTGCTGCGTTCGCCGGAGTCTTTCCTGCATTCCATGCGATGCGACGCGATGTTCGCGAGAGCCTCAACGGAATTACCTCGACCTCCTCCGCAAGCGCCAACCGCACGCGCGAAGTGCTTGTGGTCGCCCAGCTTGCGCTCACGCTGGTCTTCCTCGTCGGCGCGGGACTGTTCCTCCGCACCATCCATGCGCTCCGCCAGGTGCCGCTTGGCTTCACCGAACAAAATGTACTGACTGGCGGAGTCATTCTCAACGGAAGTTCGGGACCATCTGACGACGCTCCAGCCACGCAATCGAGCATTGTTCGCGATTCGTACCTTCCGCTTCTCGATCGCCTGCGCGCCATTCCCGGCGTTAAAGTGGCCGCACTCAGTTCCGTGCTCCCACTGAGGTCAGAGATGATGGTCACCATCATTACCTCGCTCGACCACAAAGAGATGCCCTACAATCAAGAGCCAAAAGCCGACGGTCGCATCGCTTCCCCGGGACTAGTGGAAGCGCTGGGCATCCCGATGGTGCGTGGCCGTTTCTTTTCCGATGACGACACAGCGACCTCACCGCCCGTCGCCGTCATCAATAAGGCATTTGCAGATAAGTACCTGCCCGGTCAGGATGCCATCGGGCACACGCTCTCCATGGGGAAAGGCCGGTTCGCCGATATCCACATCGTCGGTGTGATCGCAGACGTAAAGCAGTTAAGCGTTACCGATGCCACCAAACCCGAGATCTACTTCTGTCTAGCGCAGACTGAGCCCGGTACACCCCTTTATGGCATTGCAACTGCCTTCATTCAGGTAGCGATCCGCGCTGCGGTGCCTGCCGACTCGCTTCGCGCGCAATTCGACAAGGTACTCCATGAAGTCGCGCCGGATGCAACAACCACGAATGTCAAAACCATCCACGAATCCGTCGAAGACTCCTTCGGTAGTCAGACGCTCATCGCGCGGCTGCTTGAGACCTTCGCCGGCCTTGCGCTCATGATCGCGTCTGTCGGCCTTTACGGGTTGCTGTCGTTCGCGGTAGCGCAGCGCACGCGCGAAATCGGCATCCGCATGGCTTTGGGCGCGCCGCAGGGCAGCATCCTCGGGCTTGTGCTTCGTCGTGCCGTCGTGCTTGTCGTCACCGGCCTTGCCATTGGAGGGGTCCTCGCCTGGTTTGCCGCGCGCTTCGCCGGCAGCTACATCTACAGCGTGCGTGCACATGACGCCATCACCTTTGCCGCCGCTACCTTCGTGCTTGCGTTGTCGTCGTTTCTTGCGGCCTGGCTGCCCGCGCGCCGCGCCGCCGGAGTCGACCCTATCCTCGCTTTGAGATCGGAGTAAATGACCATCATGATCGAACTGAAGAATGTCGAACGCAGTTATAAAACCGGCCACGCCGAAACCTGGGTGCTCCGTCGTATCAATCTCACCATCCGCGAAGGTGAGTTCGTCACTATCATGGGCCCCTCGGGTGCAGGGAAGTCGTCGCTGCTGAACGTTCTGGCCCTCCTCGACGACGGCTGGGCCGGCGAGTACTGGTTTGGCTCCACGCCCGTGCACTCTCTCAATCGCAAGCAGCGTGCCGACCTCGCACGCCAGCGCATCGGCATGGTCTTCCAGAGCTACCACCTGCTCGACGATCTCACTGTCGCCGAAAACATCGACCTTCCGCTGTCGTATAAGAACCTTCCTTCGAAAGATCGCGCCGGAATGGTTGCCGACATCCTCGACCGCTTTCAGATCGTCGCGAAAAAGGATCTCTTTCCGAATCAGCTCTCGGGCGGGCAGCAGCAGCTCGTAGGCATCGCGCGCGCCGTTGTCCACGCGCCATCACTGCTGCTGGCCGATGAACCCACCGGCAACCTGCATTCCACGCAGGCACGCGAAATCATGGAACTCTTTTGTGAACTCAATCGCACCGGAACCACAATCGTGCAGGTCACGCACTCTGAAGTGAACGCGCGCTTCAGCAGACGCATCATCGAGCTGCGCGATGGCTGGATGACGCGCGACGAAACCCTGCAGACCGCCCCATCGGAGGTCGGCGCACAGTGAAAAACGCACAGGTGAACGAATTGAAACGCCCGGCCACTCCTCCCGGTACTCGTATCGTCGCAGGCGCAGCAGTTCTGCTGCTGCAACTCAACATGGCCTTTGCGGTCGAACCGGAATCAACCAACGCTCCGGCGCAGAATGCCCCGCAGGCTACCGCAACCGTGCAGACCCCGCACAATCCGGTCCCGTTCAACGAGATGCTGCGCAAGTCGAATAACCCGTTCGACGCCTATCGCGGCAAGGCGGTTCCACCCCCGAGCATGACCAATTCCACGCGCCTCGATTCGCTGGTCCGCGACGGCAAGCTCTATTTATCGTTGCGCGACGCGATCGATCTGGCCATGGAGAACAACCTCGACATGGTGATCGCGCGCTACAACCTGCCCATCGCGCAGATGGACATCCTCCGCACCAAGGCCGGCGGATCCGTCCGCGGCGTAAATACCGGCGTAGTCTCCGGCACACCCGGCGGCAACGCGGTCGGGGCCGGGGTCGGCAGCGGCGCCGGCGGCACCAGCAGCGGCGCGGGCGGTGCAGGCACTGGCGCTTCCGGTCTTGTGCTATCCACACAAGGTGTGGGAACCAACGTCTCCAGCTTCGATCCGAACATCCTTGTAACAACAGATGTGGATCACATTTCGCAGTCGTTGCCCAACCAGGTTATTTACGGCGTGCCTGTCATTCACCAGAACACCATCGCGGGCAATGTGACGTATCAGGAAGCCTTCCCAACCGGTACCGCGATCCAGGTGTTATTCAACAACAGTCGTGAAACCACCAACAGCCCGAACAGTTCGCTGAATCCATTATTGACCTCGTATTTCCAGTTCGCCGCGCAGCAGCAGTTGCTGGCTGGTTTTGGTGTGGGACCGAACCTGCGCTATCTTCGCATTGCCAAGACCAACCAGAAAATCTCTGATATCGCATTCAAAGCCCAGGTCATTGCGACTGTTACGCAGGTCTGCAACATCTACTGGGACCTCGTAAACGCATACGACACGGAACAGGTCGGGGAGCGTTCAGTCGCTTTCGCAACCGAGACCCTCGATACCAGCCGCAAGCAACTCGCCCTCCAGGCCATTCCCGAGATGGATGCGCTGAAGGCCGAGAGTGAGCTGGCTCAGCGCCAGCAGGACCTGACCGTTGCACGCACCAATCTCGAGTTGCAGGAACTCTACATGAAGAACGCCATCACCCGCTCTTTCGACGATCCAACTCTCGAAGAGATGCCGGTGGTGCCGACCGATCATCTTGCGGCTCAGATCCAACCTGAAACCGAACCGGTCCAGCAAAGCATTGCCGCCGCCCTCAAAAACCGTACCGAGCTCCAGGAGTCCGCTCTGGACCTCAGCAACCGTGAGCTGAGCCGTAAGACGGCCCGAAATGCCCTTTTGCCGCAGCTCACCCTCTACGGCTTCTATGCTGGTACGGGATTCGCGGGTAATCCCACTACGGGCACCAACGCGCGTACTGGTTTCGGTGATGCACTGGACAACGCATTCAACTATTCGTCGCCTGAATATCAGACGGGATTGCAGCTCAGTATCCCGCTGCGCAACCGCGTAGCGAAGGCCGACCAGTACCGCACCGAACTCGAATACCGCCAGTCGCAGGTGTACGCTGAAGAACTGAAGAAGAACATCGTCATCGAAGTGCGAAACGCCCGATACGCCGTGGAGCAGGGCGCCAGCCGCGTCGCCGCAGCCCTGCAGGCCCGCGATCTGGCCCAGCGCACACTCGATATCATGCAGAAGGAGCAGAAACTCGGCGCCGGTTCGAATCAGCAGACGCTTTCAGCTGAACACGACCTGTCTGTCGCGGAATCAGCCCTCGTAACCGCGCAGACCGCGTACGAAAAAGCCCGGATCGAACTGAAAAGGGCAACCGGCTCGGTGCTTGAAAACTACGGAATCTCGATCGCCGATGCGAAAACCGGCGTGGTGGAGGCGGACAATCACTAAATGGCAGACCCACGGAAGAACGAACGTATTCGGGTTTTAGTTGCCGACGATCAACCGCCCATCCTCGAGGCCGTGGAACTCCTGCTTGAACCGCAGGGCATCCACGTGGACTGCGTGCGCTCCCCGCAACTGCTGCTTGAGGCACTCGGCCAGACCGATTACGACGTTCTGCTCATTGACTTGAACTACACCCGCGACACCACCTCCGGCCAGGAAGGCCTCGGCCTGCTTGCCCGCTTGCAGGAGATCGATCCGCGGCTTCCCGTTATCGTCATGACCGCTTGGGGCAACATCGATCTTGCCGTCGAAAGCATCAAGCGCGGCGCGCGCGACTTCATCCAGAAACCATGGGAGAATGAGCGGCTCATCTCCCTCATCCGCGTTCACGCCGAGCTGCACCAGGCTCTGAAGCGCGCTCGCCAGCTTGAGCTCGAAAACCGACTTCTCCGCGCCGAGGGCATGCCTGATTTCGTCGCCGGCGCTCCCTCCATGCAGCCCGTGCTCGAACTCATCGGCCAGGTGGGACCGTCCGACGCGAATGTCCTCATCACCGGCGAGCATGGCACTGGAAAGGAAATCGTCTCCAAGCTCCTGCACGCCGCATCGCCGCGTTCGCGGATGCCGCTGGTCGCCGTAAACGCAGGCGGCCTGCCCGAGGGCACTTTTGAAAGCGAGATCTTCGGCCACGTCAAAGGCGCATTCACCGACGCCCGATCCGACCGGGTGGGACGCTTTGAATTAGCAAATGGCGGCACGCTCTTTCTCGACGAAATCGCCAATGTTCCCCTGCGCCAGCAGGCCAAGTTGCTGCGCGTGCTCGAAACCGGGGAACTTGAGCGCGTTGGCTCTTCGCAAACGCGTCGCGTCGATGTGCGCGTGCTCTCTGCCACCAATTCAAACCTCGTAGAAGAAGCCAAGGCCGGCAACTTCCGCGAAGATCTGCTGTTTCGCATCAACACCGTCGAAATCCATCTGCCCGCATTGCGCGAGCGCCGGGAGGACATTCCACTGCTCGCCGTGCATTTTCTCAACCGGAACCGATCCCGCTATCGCAAGCAGGTCACCGGCTTCTCTGCCGCAGCAATGCAGCAGATGATGCAATATCCGTGGCCGGGAAACGTCCGTGAGCTCGAGCACACCGTCGAACGCGCAGTGCTGCTGGCCCGCGGCGAAGAGATCGAGCCGGCCAACCTTGCCATCGCCTCGGCCCGTTCCTCCGCGCCAAACTTCGAGAACATGAGTATCGACGAAGTCGAGGCCCTGCTTATCCGCAAAGTGCTCCGCCGCTGCGACGGCAACATTTCGCAAGCCTCTGAAGCTCTGGGTCTCAGCCGGGCCGCGCTTTATCGTCGCATCGAAAAGTATGGCTTATGAAAGGCACGTAAGAAAGCGCAAACCCTCGGCCATGCGCCGGGCGTGGTTCTTCTGCTTTCTGCTTGCACTGCCTGCGTTCCTGTTCGTCGGGATACTTTTTTGGCAGCAGCATATCACTGCTGCGCCTGCCATGCTGCTTCTGTTTTGCCTGCTCATCTATCTGCTGTTGATCTCGGCTTCGCTTATCGAAGGTCTCATGCGTCCGTTGCAGACGCTCTCCAACGTTGTCTCGTCGTTGCGTGAAGGCGATTACTCGTTCCGTGCCCGGGGTGCCGGTTCAGCAGATGCGTTAGGAGAACTGGCCGCCGAGATAAACGCGCTCGCCGACCTGCTGCAGCGCCAGCGCGTTCGATCGCTTGAGGCAACCGCGCTTCTTGCGCGAATTCTCGAGGTCATGCATGCCCCGCTCTTTGCCTTCGATCGCGAAGACACACTTCAACTCGTCAACAATGCCGGAGCGCAGCTTCTCGGCCGCCCCCTTGCACGCTGCTTCGGCCACAGCGCGCGCGAACTTGGCCTCGACAACCTGCTCGCTTCCGCCGACCAGACGATTCATTCCTTTGGCGCCAAGCCATCGCGCTGGCTCCTTCGCAAAGCACTCTTTCGCCAGGATGGAGCACCGCACACGCTTCTGCTCCTCGCCGACGTCAGCCAGCCTTTGCAGGAAGAGGAGCAAATCGCGTGGAAGCGCCTGATCCGTGTGCTCGGCCACGAACTCTCCAACTCGCTGGCTCCGATCAAATCCATCGCCGGAAGCCTGCTGGCGCGTGCAGAAAGCATCAACGCTGACGAAACCACGGTGCGCGATTTCCGCCGCGGCCTCAGCGTGGTGGAAAGCCGCGCAGACGCCTTGCATCGTTTTGTGCAGTCCTACCGGCTACTTGCGCAACTGCCGCCGCCGCATCTCAAGCCGGTACAGGCCGGGCCGTTGCTCGAGCGGGTCGCGCTTCTAGAGCAACGCGTGCCCGTTCGGCTTGCCCCTGGACCGCCGGTGCTGCTAAACGCCGACCCCGATCAACTGGAACAAATGTTCATCAACCTGCTGACCAACGCTGCCGATGCGTCTCTCGCGAACGGCGCCAAGCCGGTGCAGATCTCCTGGCGCCTGGCCGAGTCCGATTTCGTTGTGGCAATTGAGGACAGCGGGATGGGGATTGCCAATACCGAGAATCTCTTTGTGCCCTTCTACACCACCAAGCCAAAAGGCAGCGGTGTCGGACTTGCGCTCGCTCAGCAGATCGCCCGCGCCCATGGCGGAGAGATTCGCCTCGTCAATCGCGAGGATGGAGCGGGCGCGCGCGCCATTATCCATCTGCCGATCGCCTGACGGCCTTAGCCGGCCGCGGAAATCTCCACCACGGATCGCTTGATCTCGGTGGCCATCACGCAGTTGCGGCCGGCGTTCTTGGCGCGGTAGAGAGCCGCATCGGCAATTTGAATCATCTCTTCATGATTCGCCGGGAAACCAGCGGCCACGCCGAAGCTCGCCGTCACGGAGAACGTTTTGTCGCCTTCACCCATTTGTGCCGCCTGGAGCGCGGCGCGCAGGTGTTCCGCCCGGTTCCGCGCGGCTTCAAAATCCGATCCGGGCAGAATCAGCAGGAATTCCTCTCCACCGTACCTGCCCACCCAGTCATAGCTGCGAACAGCGCGCTGGAAGATGATGCCTGTTTCGCGCAGCGTCATATCGCCAGCCACATGTCCCATCGCATCGTTAACGCGCTTGAAGTAGTCGAGATCGACAAGGATGATGCTTAGTGGAGTTCCATCGCGCTGCGAACGATCCACCTCGCCGCGAAGGCGCTCCACAATGATGCGGTGGTTCCACAAGCCGGTCAGACCGTCATGCTCTGCAAAGTGCCGCATCTGTTCGCGCGTACGCACCAGGTCGGTCTTTTCGCGCTCCAGATCCCGTGTCCGGTCCTTCACTGCTTCTTCCAGGTGCCTCTTTTGCCGCATCAGTTGACCCACGCGGCGACGCCATGCCAGCGCCACCAGGACCAGCACCATCACGCCCAGTCCCCACATCACATACTTGTTCTGCCACCATAAGGGAACAATGGAGAACGAGAACGACGCCACGGGCGAAACCGTGCTGCCCGCCGCATTCACAGCGGCTACTTCAAACCGATAGTTGCCCGGCTCGAGATGCCGATAGTGAATCGTCATCTCGCGTGTCTCTTCCCAACCCGAGTCCTGCTCGCCGATCAGACGGTATCGAATGCCGATATCCTGCGTGTCCTTGAACGAGAGCAGCGCCATCGATATCGTGAGCTGATTCGAATTCCACTTCACGGAACTGCCTTCCGTCACCGGCACCGCACCCAGCATTACCTGCGAGATTGCAGGCGGAGGCGGCGAGCCGGCCAGCGCGTTCTGCGGCGCGATCAAGTGGCTGAGCCCGCCCGATGTGCCGATCCACATGCTCCCGTCGCTATCCTCGGTCAATGCAAAACTGTCCGTGTCGTTCCAGATCAGCCCGTCATCCTGCGTGAAGCTCCGCCAGCGATGTCCGTCATAGACCGTGACGCCCGCATCTTCGCCTACCCACAGCCAGCCGCGGTGATCCACAACCAGCGACACGATCTCTTCCGACATCAGCGGCGGCCGGCCAATATGTTCGGCTTGCACCACCTTGTAACCGTTGACCCGCAGCCGCATCAGGTCCTGCGACGGACCCGCCGCCCAAAGATCCCCGTTCCAGTCCACCGCGATCAGGTCGGGCATTGCGCTTGATTTGCCCACGTCAATCGCGTGCCAGCCGCTCGCATCGTGTTTGAAGATTCCCTGGTCCGAAGTCACCCACAGATTGCCCGAGGGGTCGAGACTCATGTCGGTGAAGCGCGTTGCCTGCTTCGAAAACCTGGGGTCATCCACCGGGTGCGGCTGGCGATCCGTTCCCGTGGGATCCAACTGGTACATGCCGCTCACCGTGCAAATCCACATCCGATGCGGCCCGTCTGCCAGGATTCCGTAGACTGCCGGCATCTTGATCTGCGTTCCGGCAAGGGTCTTCGGATCGATTCTGGTCAGGCTTCCGGCCATGCTGCCCAACCAGATTGCCCCGTCTGCGCTCACCTCCAGCGAGCCGGCGCGCGATAACTGCACTCCGGGCGAATGCCAGGCCTTCGGAATATTCCCGCCGGCCGGAATCCAGTTCAGTCCTGATTCAGTGCCAATCCAGAGCCTGCCCTGGTGGTCGCGTATCGAAGCCCACACGAGGTTGTCGCTCAGCCCGTCGGCCTGTGTGTATGCCTCCCAGCGATCCTCGCCGACCCAGCGCAGCAGTCCGTGGCCCACCACGCCCATCCAGATTGAACCCTCGCGATCGACGAACAAATCCTGCACTTCAAACGGCGAGAGTCCGTTATGGTCTGTGACCAGCCGCCAATGGTCCTTCTCCCACAGCGCCAGAGACGAACCCTGCGCTGTGAGAATGCGACCCTGCTCATCCTCGGCAAGCGTCGGATAAGGCTCTGACGTCGGCGTTCCCGGCAGATCGCGCAAATCTGCGCGGCTGCCATCAGGAAGCATCTCAACGATGTGCAGATTGCTGCGCAGCCAGATGTCTCCGTTCCGCGCGACCATCATCGTCAGCCACTGCTCCTCCGGCAGTCCGAGGATCGTGCGCATCTGCCTGGTTTTGCCGTCCTTCAGGCGGCAAAGATCCTTGTCGCACCCGTACCACAGCGAACCATCAGGCCCATAGAGCACACTCCAGATGAACCCTCCCTGCAGGTTCATCGGCTCGGCTGCCCAATCGTCCCCGCCACGGTGCCGCAGCAGCACCCCGCGGCTGCTCGATGCCGTTACCACCTCGTCCGGTTTGATCGCGGTAAATGTGGTGCCCGTCGGATGAGTAAACTCGTTCAGGGGAAGTGGAAGCTGGACCTGTGAGAATCTCCCGTCTCTCCGCTCGAAGTAGACGCCAGTTGTCGTCCCCACCCAGAGAGTTCCGTCCAGACCCACAAAAATGTCGTCGATGATTCGGTCGGGAATGCCCTCAGGCGCGCCATACCTCTGGAACTGGCTGCCGTCGTACCGGTACAGCCCGTTCTGCGTTCCAACCCACAGGTAGCCGACCCGGTCCTGCTGGAGTGCCGTGATGTTGAGGTTCCCCAGCCCCTGGTTGTACTCGCGGAAGCTGTAACGCTGGGCGTCGCAGAGCGATGTAAATCCAAAGAGCAGCGCTAATCCAGCGGCAGCGCGCCGCCATAGCCCGCTCGATTTGGGTCTCCGATTCCGCAAAGTCCTGCACCTCGGCCCTTGGAATGGAGTAGATCGGGGGACTTGTTTGAACCACTAATTCAGGACCCTGGACCCACCTGGATTCTCCGACTCCCGACCTCTCGCTCTTCAGTAACCCAACTATAGCTGCGAGGCTGCCGGCAGGACATTCCACTTTGGTCTAAGTCATTGTGGGACCAAGGTGCAAAGGTAATGAAAGGCAGGTTACCATAGTTTCATCGACTACATCCATTAAACAAATGATTCGACCGGTGATATCTCTAATCGCACACCAGCGCCGCCTCCGTGAAGGACGCATCCGCGTCGCCGTCTTCCGGTGAATTTGGTAACGTGGGCTCCGCGGCGAAGAACTCATTCACCCGCTCCAGCACCTCGACCCCGGTCTTCGCCTGGTAGATCGACTTGCGCAATCGCGCGCCGCCGGTTACCCCATGAGTAAACCAGGTCGCGAACTGCTTCATTTTCCCGGCAGTTTCGACGATCCGCGCATCCCGGGGTAGATCCCTGGTAGCTTCCGCCTCCACCAGCAACATCTCAAAGTAGGCCCGTATCATGTGATGCCGGTCCGCGAAGGCCGGCTGATCGTAGCTCCCGCTGGCCGTATACTGCGCGATCTGTCTGAAAATCCATGGGTTGCCGGCTGCTGCCCGGCCGATCATTACGGCGTCGCATCCCGTCTGGGCCACCATTGCCGCCGCGTCTTCCGGCGTGCGGATATCGCCATTCCCGATTACGGGGATCCTCACAGCTTGCTTCACAGCCGCGATCCACTCCCAACGTGCCTGGCCGCTATACCCCTGCTCGCGGGTGCGGGCATGCAGGGCCACGGCATTCAGACCCTCGGCCTCTGCCATCCGCGCCAGGTCCACGCACACGATCTGCGCATCGTTCCAGCCCAGGCGGAACTTCACGGTGAAGGGAATTGTCACGGCCTTCCGCACCGCGCGGAAAATTTCTCCGATTCTGGGCAGATCGCGCAACAGCCCCGACCCCCCATTGCATCCCACCACCCGCTTTGCCGGACATCCGAGGTTCAGGTCGACCGTATCGAAACCCGTATCCTGCACGATCCGTGCCGCCTCCGCCAGCGTATCCCCATTTGAACCGAACAACTGTGCGCCTATCGGATGCTCATCGTCGTAAAACGTCAGGTACCGCCTGCGCTTCGATTCGCGCATGCGCGAAAGCCCATCGGCCGAAGTGAATTCCGTCATCAGCAGTCCGCATCCCGACTGCTGATTTGTCATGGCTTCCTCGACCGCCGCGAGTTCCTGATCTCTGCTCTCTGTTCTCCGGTCTCTGGTGAATACGCTGGCATGCCGGATAAACCGCCGGAACACAGTGTCCGTGACCCCGGCCATCGGCGCAAGCACGGTCGCCGGCGCCACCACCACCGGCCCAATCCGCATCTCAGCAGGCACACGAACCGCCTTGGGCATCGCGTGCTCAATGGGATTGTCCCAGTCCTTCTTCACCGTGAATCCTTTGCCGGCCATAAATGCAGTTCTCAGTTCACAGTTGTCAGTTCTCAGCAAGCGGTTTCAGTCCGGTCTTGTTAACTGATGACTTGCTTTCTTCCAAACAAACGTGGGCCTCCGCCAAGGCGGAGGCCCGATCTCTCAGCCGCTGCTCCAAGCCTACTTTGCCGGAGATGTCTCGCCGACCTTGGCGTACTTGCGGCGGAAGCGCTCCACGCGTCCTGCCGTGTCTACCAGCCGCTGCTTGCCGGTAAAGAACGGGTGGCAGTTGGAGCAGATTTCCACGTGAATGTCGCCCTTGTGGGTCGACCGGGTCTCAAAGTTGTTTCCGCAGGCGCATACCACACGCACCGTCGCGTAATTCGGGTGGATTTTTTCCTTGGGCATCTAAAGACAGACCTTTCCTGCAATCTTCCTCTTCTATTGTATGGAGATTCCGAAAGTTGCGCAATCGTCCCGGTAAATCAGGGTTTACGGTGCGGCGATAAGACTCGCAACCTGTCGTAGGCCGCTGTCGGGAACCATTTGAGTCACGAGATAGTTGGCGGCGGCGGCCTGTACGATGCGGCGCGCGCCCGCGAGCCGGATCAATACTGCAACGCGGTCACACGTGTGCCTTGAATCCGATCAGTTCTGGCCGGGTTCGTCGAATGCGATAAAGCTGCGACTCTCGAGCGCGGAGATGTACCGTCCGAGTGTCTGCTTGAACTCGATGGCGCCGGGATGGTTCTGGTCCAGGCCCTCGGTCTCGTCCACGCATTCGATATTGGCCCGCAGAGTTTCTGCTAGAAAAATTGTGGTGAAGACTCGCATAGTCGTTCTTACGATGGTCCCACAATTCCCGCTTGCCGCGCCGTTTTACTTCGTGATGATCGTCACCCCGGTTTCACCACCAAAAAGGCACAGGGATCCTCCTCTTCTGCCCGGGGCTGCGGGAATTTCCCATTTGGATTCAGGTGTGGGCCGGAAGTTCCCGTCTGAAGGGGCTTGACTTGGCGCGTACAGGCCGGAGGCGCCAGCGGGTCGAGGAGTTCGATGCTTTGAAATCCCGCAGACGGCGGAGTTTGACGTGGAATCTTGTCTCCGCTATAGTCGCGCTATGGTTGTCCGCTCCATGACGGTCTCGAATTGTGCATCCTGTTGCACGCTTGACCGGTCGTGTGGGTGAGACTTCGGTATTCGCTTCCCATTACGGCCGCTTCAGCAAACGCTGACGCGGCTTTTCTGCTTTCAGGACCAAAAAGACAGGACACGCAGGACTCTTTGAACAGCTCGAGATCGAACACGCCCTCCCACCGCGTCGCCTCTTGGCGGACGCTGCGCTGTTGCTCCGGCTGTTGTCGTTGTTGTCGCTGATCATCTACTTCCCGCAATTCCAGAAGTGAAAACCGCATGCCACGCCTGCTTGCGGAGGCATGACGACTGGCTCAGCAATCAGCACGATTTCCTCGGAGGCACACGTGACTTCTTCTTTCAGGCTTTCTCATCTTGTTAGCGCAGTTTTCATTGTTTTGGGAGTTGCTGCAATTGCGTCCGCTGCGAACGCGCAGGTGGTGGGCGGCAGCATCAGCGGAGTTGTTCGTGATTCTTCGGGCGCAGCGATTGCGGACGCGACAGTGACGGTGCGGCAGACGGAGACGGGCGCGAGCCGCACGCTGACGACGGATGATGACGGGCGGTTCTTTGCGCCGTCGGTGCAGGTGGGTTCGTACATTGTCCGCGTTGAGCATGAGGGCTTCACGGCGCAGGAGCAATCGGGAATCTCGCTGACCGTGGGGCAGAGCTTGCAGCTCAACCTGGTGCTTGGGGTGGCGGCGGTGCAGCAGGCGATCGAGGTGACAGCTGACGGAACGACAGTGAATACGACGACGCAGCAGACGGCCGGGCTGGTGGATGAGCGGCAGGTGAAGGAGCTGCCGCTGAACGGGCGCAGCTACGATGGACTGCTCACGCTGAATCCGGCGACGGTGAATTACACGAACGAGCGCTCAGGCGGGGTCGGCACTTCCAATTCATCGGTAGGCAACATGTTTGCGGTGAGCGGGCGGCGACCACAGGACAATCTGTTTCTGCTCAACGGTATTGAGTACACGGGGTCGTCGCTAATCAACGTGACGCCGGGCGGCACGAGCGGACAACTGCTGGGCGTGGACGCGGTGCGCGAGTTCAATGTTTCCACCGATACGTACGGTGCGACGTATGGCAAGCGCGATGGTGCGCAGGTGAGCATCGTTACAACGAGCGGGACGAATCATCTGCGCGGGACCGCTTTTGAGTTTGTGCGCAACAGCGTGCTCGATGCGCGGAACTACTTTGACCAGGGCGCGATTCCGGTGTTTCAGCGCAACCAGTTTGGCGGGTCGCTGGGCGGACCGATCCGCTCGAACAAACTGTTTCTATTTGGAAACTACGAAGGCTTCCGGCAGAACTGGGGATTGAGCGCGGTAACGCTGGTGCCGGACAACCAGGCACGGCAGGGATATCTGCCCAACGCTGCGGGTCAGGAGCAGTATGTGGGCGTGAATACGGCGGTGGCGCCGCTGCTAGCGCTGTGGCCAGTGCAGAACGGGCCGGAGTTGGGGGGCGGCATCGCCGAGGCCTTCTCGCATCCGCCACAGCATATTCGCGAGGACTTTGGGACTACGCGCTTCGACGACAACCTGAGCGGCAAGGACCTGCTGTTTGCGGTGTACACGGTGGATGACAGCACGGCGGATACGCCGTCGCAGAATCCGTTGAGCCGGGTGAATGAGAGCCTGCGTGAGCAGGTGGGCAGCGTGCAGGAGCAGCACGTCTTTTCGCCGTCGCTCTTGAATACGGCACGTTTCGGGTATTCGCGTGCGAGCTATTTCTTCACGGGCTACTCGCCGGTCTCGCTCCCCGGGTGGGTTACGGGCAAGCCGATCGGCGTAATCATCATCAGTGGAAGCACGGCGTCGAATGGCGCATCGCAGATTACACAGGCCGGACTGAATGTGGGCAGCAACAACACTGCTGCGCGCAACCTGTTCACATTTGACGACCACGTTTACTGGTCGCGGGGGCGGCACCAGGTGGAGGCGGGCGTGTGGCTGCAGCGCATCCAGTCGAACGATCTGTTGGCACAGTATCAGTACGGACAGGCTTCGTTCAGCACGCTGCGGTTGTTTTTGCAGGGGACAGTGAAGACGTTCACGGTTGTTCCGTCGCCTACGGAGCTGGGATGGCGCATGCTGGCCGCTGCGGCCTTTGTGGAAGACACGGTGAAGTTGACGCCGCGGCTCGAGGTGCGGGCGGGGTTCCGGTCGGAGTCGACGAACGGATGGAACGAGTCGCAGGGACGCGCGGCGAATTACGCGGTTGTGGGCGGCGTGCTACAGACGAATCCTGTGATCGGCGGCTCGGCCTTGACGACGAATCGCGCGAAGTTTCTGCCGGAGCCGCGCGTGGGGTTTGCGTGGGATGTGTGGGGCAACGGGAAGACCGCGGTGCGCGGCGGTTTTGGGCTGTATCACGGACTGTTGGACACGCTGGACTATCGACTGGATCAGACTGCCCCGTTCAACACGGCGGAGTCGATTTCGAATACTACGGTCTCGAATTTGCATATTACCCCGGGAACGACGCCGCCGGCGGGGAGCAGGATTTCACCGAGCAACGTGCAGCCGAATATCGCAACGCCTGTGGTGCTGACGTGGAGTTTGCGCGTGGAGCAGCAGATTGCGCCGCGCACTTCGCTGACGGTGGGCTACGTGGGATCGCACAGCTATCACCAGATTCTGTCGGAGGACATGAATGAGCCGGTGCCGACGTACGAGCCGGACGGTACGGTGTTCTACCCGGCGGGAGCGCAGAATGCGAATCCGGTGCTGGCGAATTCGACGTCGTGGGTTTCGCAGGGGGTGGGGCTGTATAACTCGCTGGTGGTGGATGTGCGGCGGTCGTTCGCGAGTGGGTTTCAATTCAGAGGGAATTACACATACTCAAAAAACCTCGACGACGGGTCGGCGTGGAATACGAGCGTAAGCGGAAACACACCCGCGTTTGTGGAGTTTCCGCTTGATCCGAAGCTCGATTGGGGACCGGCGGCGACGGATGTGCGGAATGCGGCGTCGTTCAACGGAAGCTATGAACTGCCGTTTGGACGGAAACGGCGGTATCTGAGTCACGCGAGCGTGCCGGTGAATTTCATCGCCGGTGGCTGGACGGCGAGCGCGATCGTGACGGCGCAGAGCGGGTTCCCGTTCACGCCGCAACTTGGCTACAACCCGACGGGCAACGGCGACACCAGGAATCCGGTGCGGCCAAACTGGAATCCGAACTTCACAGGGAAGCTGTATCCGAAGACGGCGGCGCAGTACTTCAACCCGGCGGCGTTTCTACCGCCTGCGACGGGGACGTACGGGAATGTCTCACGCGATGCGTTGACGGGGCCGGGGCTGTCGGAGGTGGATTTTTCGGCGACACGCTATGCGCACCTGACGGAGCGGCTGGGGCTGCAATTTCGCGCGGAGTTCTTCAACATTCTCAACCACACGAATTTTGTGACGCCGAATGAGGTGGTGTATACGTCGGCGACGTCGGGGATTTCGCCGACAGCGGGGCTGGTGACGGCAACATCGACCACTTCGCGGCAGATCCAGTTTGCGGCGAAGCTGCAGTTCTAGAGCACGCGCCGTTGCCGGCCGCAACGGCTGCGGCTTCTGGACACAGTAACTGCGAAATAGCTCTAGTCAGCGGCGTGGGCGGGTTCGGGCGTAGGCTTGCGGGCGCGGGGACGTTTGGCGGGCGGGGTCAGCGGCTTCACTTTAGGAATGGCTCTGAGGTCGGTTTTGCCTTCGGCCAGCTGCATCAGAAAGTCCTGGGCGGAGAAGGGCTGGCTGTCCTTCGGGGTGGAGGCACGGCGGTAAGTGCCGTCCGCACACTGGATCCGGGCCTTGACTGTGTCGGCGAGGTAGGCGGGGAGGATCTCGTCGTGGATGCGAGCCTTGGCGGCGGGGTCGCGGACGGGGAAGACGACTTCGCAGCGTTCGAGGAGATTACGCGGCATCCAGTCGGCAGAGCCGAGGTAGATTTCGTCGTCGCCGCCGTTGGCAAAGTGAAAGATTCGAGAGTGCTCGAGGAAGCGGCCGACGATGGAACGGACGCGGATTCGGCTGGATAGTCCGTGGACGCCGGGGCGGAGAATGCAGAGGCCCCTGACGATGAGGTCCACTTCGACGCCGGCATTCGAGGCGTCGTAGAGGGCCTCGATGACGCTGGGCTCGAGGAGCGCATTCATCTTGGCGACGATGTGCGCGGGGCGGCCTGCGCGGGCGTGTTCGGTTTCGCGGCGGATGAGGCGCAGGAAGCTCTCGGCCATGGTGAGAGGCGCGACGAGCAGCGGGCTGTAGTCGTCGATCTCGGCGTGAGCGGTGAGATAGTTGAAAACCGTGTGCACGCGCTCAGTGATCTGTGGATCGCAGGTGAGCAGGCTGAGGTCGGTGTAAAAACGCGCAGTGATGGGGTTGTAGTTGCCGGTGCCGAGGTGGCAGTAGCGGCGGGTGACGCCGTCTTCGTCGCGGCGGACGAGCAGGGCCAGCTTGCAATGGGTTTTGAGTCCGACGACGCCGTGGAAGACCTGGACGCCGGCGTCTTCCATGCTGCGCGCCCAGCGGATGTTGGAGGCTTCGTCGAAGCGGGCCATGAGTTCGACGACGAGGGTGGCTTCCTTGGTGGCAGCGGCTTCGATGAGCGCGGCGAAGACGGGCGAGTCCTGGCTGGTGCGGTAGAGCGTCTGCTTCATGCTGACGACGGCGGGGTCTTCTGCGCCCTGTTGGATGAAGTCGACGATGGAATTGTAGGAGTCGTAGGGGTGGTGGAGCAGGAGATCGTGCTGGCGGAGTTCGTCGAAGATGTTGGTTGACTTGCGGCTCAGATGCAGCGGCCGCGGCGTGAAGGGCACGAACTTGAGATCGGTGCGCTCGACATCGCTGTAGAACAACATCAGGCGCGAGAGATTCACTGGGCCTTCGCCGCGAAAGACCTGGTCTTCGTCGAGTTCGAAGTTGACGCGGAGGCGCTCGACGATTTCGGGATCGGCGCCGGCTTCGATTTCGAGGCGCACGGCATCGCCTTTACGGCGGTTGTGGAGTTCGACGCGCACGGTCTCGAGCAGCGATCGGGCTTCTTCCTCTTCGATGTAGAGGTTGGAGTTGCGCGTGACGCGGAAGGCGGCGCGGGATTGCACCTCGTAGCCGCGGTACATCCCACTGAGGTTTTGCGCGATGAGGTCCTGCAGAAGCAGGTAGTCGAATTTGCCGTCTTCAGCAGGCAGGCGGATGAAGCGCGGAAGGGCGCGCGGGACGGTGACGACACCGAGGATCAAAGGGCCGGAGCTTTTCCGCTTACGGCGGAGCAGCAGGGCGAGGCAGAGCGCCTTGTTCAGCACTCGCGGGAAAGGGTGCGCGGGGTCGATGGCGATGGGCGTGAGGAGCGGGTCGACCTCACGCTGAAAGTAGCCCTTCGCAAAGGAACGGGCGTCTTCATCGAGTTCTCCCCACTCAAGCAGCCGGATACCCTGTTTGCGCAACTCAGGGAGGAGATGGTCGTTCCAGCAGCGGTACTGGGCTTCGACGAATCTGTGGATTTCGGCGGTGAGGGAGGCGAGGGATTCATCGGGGCGGAGGCCGTCGTAGCCCTGCTCACGGTAACCGTCCTCAATGCGCTGCATGAGGCTGGCCTGGCGGATTTCGACGTATTCGTCGAGGTTTGAACCGGTGATCGCGAGGAATTTGACCCGTTCGAGGAGCGGATTGGAGGGGTCTTCGGCTTCTTCGAGGACACGGCGATTGAACTGCATCCAGGAGTGGTCGCGTCCGGTAAAGAGCTTTTGTTTCTGCTTCGTTCTGGCCATCTGGGTCGTTACAGACTGTGTTGGAAAGTCTATCGCGTTTCGGGGATCCCGGCACAGCGACTACGCTCCGCGGCTGCGGAGGGGCTCCCGTGGGTTATCGAATACATGAGGGATGACGACTCCAGCGTTAAAAAGGCGCAAAATGTATAGACGGAAAGCTGAATGTATTGCGTAATATCTAACCACAATAGACATCATCGTTTCTTTTCGTCTTCAAGGCAATTGTAAGAAAGTGAATGCACTTTGGGTGAAGGCAAGGCGTGTCATGCGGTTGGTGTGGGCGTGTGGAATATGCGTTTGCGCCGGGATGTGGGCTCAAGGCCCGTTGTTTCCGCCGAAAACCTCGCCAACCAGCGGTCCCCAGGTTGAAAACGGCAGCCGCGTACTCGAGCAGGATCGTGTGCGGATTGGGCTTCCAGGCCAGGCTGAGGTGCGTGATCAGATCCCGGTGAGATCTGCGCCGCTGCCCCACGGCGAGGGGGCGAGGCGGATGGGCCAGCGGCTTCGAGCCCAGTTCAACAGCTTCGATTGGAAAGCCGATCCGAACAAGCCGATCGAGCGCATTCCCTATTACGAAAAATTGCTGACGACGCACCTTTCATTACGCGACGAGATGGCCGTACGCATGGAGCTTGGCAATGAGCAATTGCGGGCCGGTCGCAGCGCGCATGCGGTAGATACGCTGGAGGCGCTGGTGAAGCTGGTCGATCAGCACACCGCAGAGGTACCGCGCGCGATCCAGGCCCAGGTGCACCAGGAACTGGCGCTGGCGTATCTGCGGCTGGGCGAACAGGAAAATTGCATCGGGATGCACAATATGCTGTCTTGCAACTTTCCGCTGCGGGGAGACGGGATTCACAAGAAGCTGACGGGCGCCCAGGGAGCTGTGCGCGAATACACGAAGGTACTTGAGCTGAATCCCGAGAGCAACCTGGCGCAATGGCTCTTGAATATTGCCTACATGCAGCTGGGCCGGTATCCGCAGGATGTTCCGAAGAAGTGGCTTGCGCCGGAGAAACTGTTTGAGTCGGACTACGACATTGGGTATTTCCCCGACATGGTGGGGATCGCGGGAATCGATGTGATGGAGAGGGCCGGTGGGGTGATTGTTGAGGACTTCGACGGCGATGGATTGCTCGACGTGATGCTGTCTTCGAGTGGCCCTCTGGATCACATGCACTTCTTTCACAACAACGGCGATGGCACGTTTACAGATCGGACGAAGGAGGCCGGACTTGAAGAGGAGATCGGCGGGCTGAACCTTGTGCTGACGGATTACAACAACGACGGGCATCCGGATGTGCTGGTGCTGCGGGGAGGATGGTGGGGGAAGTTTGGCGAGTATCCGCTGTCGCTGCTGCGCAACAACGGCGACGGGACGTTTGACGATGTGACGGAAGAGGCCGGATTACTGACGTCGGGACCGACGCAGACGGCGGCATGGGCGGATTATGACGGGGACGGCTGGCTCGACCTGTTTGTGGGGCACGAGTCGAAGCCGGGAAACGTGTATGCGTGCCAGCTTTTTCATAACAACCATGACGGGACGTTCACGATGGTACGGGCGCCGGACGCTGCACCGGGGAAGATGAGTGTCGATCTTGGATTTGTGAAAGGCGTGGCGTGGGGAGACTACAACAACGATGGTCGCCCGGACCTGTATGTGTCGACGATGTTCGGCCAGAGTTTTTTGTTCCGCAATGATGGTCCGCGCAATCCGAAGCATCCCGAGACGGGGGAGTGGATCTTTACCGACGTCACGCAGGAAGCGGGACTTGGCGGGAGGCGGTACACGTTTCCGACGTGGTTCTTTGATTACGACAACGATGGGTGGCTCGACATTTTTGCAGGCGGGTATTCGACCACTTCAATGGAAGATGTGGGCGCGTTCGAGCTGAATAAGCCAAACAAGGCTTCGGTTTCGCACCTGTTTCACAACAACCACGACGGTACTTTTACTGATATGCCGAGAGCAGCCGGACTGGATCGAGCAATCACTATAATGGCGGGGAATTTCGGTGATCTGGATAATGATGGCTGGCTGGATGTCTACCTGGGACTGGGTGAGCCCTCCTATGAGTCGCTGCTGCCAAAGCGGATGTTCCGCAACGATCGCGGCCGGGGTTTTCAGGATATAACGACATCGGGCGGATTCGGCAACCTTCAAAAAGGACATGGGATCGCATTTGCCGATATCGAAAACAATGGAAATGAGGATGTTCTGGAGGAACTGGGAGGAGCTTATCCGGGTGATGTGTTCATGCCGGCGCTCTACCGCAATCCGGGGCACGGGAATCATTGGGTGACACTAATGCTGGAGGGAATGCGATCGAATCGGGCTGCATACGGCGCGCGAATCAAGGTGACAGTTGAAGAGGCCGGGAAAAGGAGAGCCATTTATCGGGCTGTGGGTTCAGTTTCGAGTTTTGGAGGAAATCCGTTTCGCCAGCACATCGGGGTGGGGAAGGCGACGAGTGTTCGTGAGATCGAGATTTGGTGGCCCGCTTCGGGTATTCGGCAGGTGTTTAGAGACGTAGCAGTGGACCAGGCTTACCGGATTCAAGAGAACGGTGATGCACTCACCTCAGTGAAGCTCGAAGAATTCGAATTCGGGAAGAAAAAGATCGCACATTCGATGCATGAGAATCTCCCGTGATTGCAATTGGGACTGAGCGGAGAAGTCCGGCCGCATTGACCCGGGATGGGGATTGGGTGGAGGATAAAAGCTCGGTGCATTGCGGCATTTTCCCCCAGTGAGGAGTTCCTTGCATGTCTCATGATTCGGATTCAAAGGATCTACTGATTCCCAGGCAACCGATGCCGGAGGGCGCGGAGGAATTTTCGAAAAAGGTGCAGGGTCTGCTGGACGGCCAGCCGAAGGATGAAGCCACGGTGGCCAGAGCGCTCAGCGGCATGGATGCCATGCTCGACGTGATAGCGGCCGGATTGTATAGCCTGGCGTCGATGATGGTGGGCGAAGGAGAAGAAAGTATCCGGCTGGTGGAGACGGCGGTGTCGCGAAGCGATATAGCTGCCGCAATCGATGCCAACCATGCCAGGATGAGCAGCTGCAGAGCGCTGTGCACTGCTGCCGTCGAGCTGATAACGGAGCGCCAGCCGGGGAGTCTGGCGGCTCCGGAGTGGCTGGAGCATGCGACGACGTGTATTGAGGACGACGACCTGGAGTCGGCGGGAATTTCGCGCTCAGAACTCGAGAGCATGCTTGCGGGGCCGAACCGCCAGAACGTGAAGAATTGGGTGGAGAGCCTGGCGACCGATGTGCGGGTCATCTTTGTTCTCCGGGCCGTGGCCGGATTCACGGCTGAGGAGACGGCAACGATCCTCGCTGAACACGGCGGGAGGGGCGCCGAGGGCTGGAACGCGGATGCCGTGCGGGAGATCTTCCGACAAGGATTGTGTTCGCTGGCGTCACAGTTGATTCATGCGACAGCCGCGCGCTAGGTGCGCAGGCGTCAGGGACCAGAGATCAGGAATCAACGGATCAGCGACCAGGGTGTATCAAGCTATATCACTGGCTTCGCTTTTTTATTCTGTGCACTGAAGATAAAGAACCTGCCGTCCGGTAACTGGCATCTATTAGAATGCAAACAGCTTTCCGGCAGATTTTTGCCGCCCGGTTTTCAAAGTAGATCGATGTCTTCAGAAGACTCTAGGAAGTATCCAAAGTATTTCTGCACTGGTCGAGTGCTGGCATTGGTGGTTGGCGCCATGGTGGCGAACTCCATCATTGGGCAGCAGTTGCCATCGCAGATCCCGGGCCAGACAGTGGGTCCCACTGCGGGAAGCTTCCAGGGCAGTGTGACCGCAGGCCAGCCGACCGCGGAGGTGCTTGATCTTTCGCTGGACGATGCGATCCAGCGGGGCTTGAAGAACAACCTCGGAATGGTTTTGAGCGGGACGCAGACGGCGGCGGCGCGTGCGCAGAGGCTGAGCCAGCTGCAGCCGCTCCTGCCGGATGTGGAATTCAATGCGCACGAGTCGGAGATGCAGGTGGATCTGGCGGCCGAGGGTCTGCGCATTCCCGGATTTCCGACCATC